>OJTP01000017.1_pt1 | contig 87931 bp, 83 predicted proteins | sample 1599641 | NCBI WGS metagenome assembly OJTP01 (sample SAMN04436832, study PRJEB24849) | human gut metagenome | biome: human gut; feature: NICU; material: stool | host: Homo sapiens | place: USA: Saint Louis, MO | collected 2011-07-12
GAACCGTGAGGCTTAACCTTACAACGCCGAAGATGTTTTGGCGGATGAGAGAAGAATTTCAGCTTTGATTCAGAGTCCGAAGGATTTTGCGCTGAGACAAGGCGGCAAATGAAGCGAAGGAAGGAGCATACTGAAGTATGTGACTGACTTTCGCGAATGCAGCCGACGCAGTATCAGCACAAAAGACACAGGACAGAGCACAGGAATTTGCCTGGCGGCAGTAGCGCGGTGGTCCCACCTGACCCCATGCCGAACTCAGAAGTGAAACGCCGTAGCGCCGATGGTAGTGTGGGGTCTCCCCATGCGAGAGTAGGGAACTGCCAGGCATCAAATTAAGCAGTAAGCCGGTCATAAAACCGGTGGTTGTAAAAGAATTCGGTGGAGCGGTAGTTCAGTCGGTTAGAATACCTGCCTGTCACGCAGGGGGTCGCGGGTTCGAGTCCCGTCCGTTCCGCCACCCTAATTAGGGGCGTAGTTCAATTGGTAGAGCACCGGTCTCCAAAACCGGGTGTTGGGAGTTCGAGTCTCTCCGCCCCTGCCAGAAATCATCCTTAGCGAAAGCTAAGGATTTTTTTTATCTGAAATAACCCTCTCCGAAGTAAATCCTTCTACCGGCATCCTTGCCAGCCATTCATATTAATACACTTCATCCAGCACGTTAATTTTTAAAAGATCGCGAATCAACGCATTTTTATCGCTATTTTGCAGCCATATGGCATAAAGCGGCCGTGAAAGTGTTGTGCTATCGACAACGGTATGCAGGCTGCCTTTTTTACGCGCCCAGCTGACGGGTAGCCAGGTGCAACCATTAAGCATCGCAATCTGTTGCTGTGCCAGTTCAGCAGAACTGGTTGTCAGAATGGGCACTTCGTCAGCACCGATCAAACCTGCCTCATGCTGTTGAAAATCTGGCCCCCACTCAAGTCGCAGATAATTAAGATCTCCCTTTAGTTTTGAAGGGGCACTGGTATAAAGCGCTAAAGTGAAATATCCCAGCAACTGACTACTAAATTCGTCCATTTTGGGCGCTTCAGTGGTAATAAGAAGATCAAGCTGGCGTTCATGCAGCTGTTTTACCAGAGACTGCCGTTGGGCAATTCGCGCTTCGAACTGTAAGCCTGTATGGGCATCCTGATTTTGATACAAACGTCCCAGCCACTGATTAAGCATACATTCCCACAATGAGGCGCTGGCACCGATAGAAAACTCGTTATGTCGTGAGGTATGCGCCACCTCCTTGCGGGCGGCCTGCCAGGTGCTCATGAGCGTTTCTGCATAAGGCAGTAGTTTTTCACCGGCAGCGGTTAAACGGATATTGTTTCTGTGGCGGGTGAAAAGGTTCACACCCAGTTGATTTTCCAGTTGTCTGATTCGAAAGCTCACTGCTGACTGGGTCAGATAGAGCGATTCAGCCGCTCGACCAAAGTGACGCGTTCGGCTAACTTCCAGGAAAGTTTTTAACAATTCCGTATCCACAGTGCTCTCCGCAAAATTATTTGTCGTTATGATTTAAATGTTTTGTTTTACACTCTGTCAAGCGTAACTAATACTCCGCGCCATAACTAGCTCGGTCAAAGAATTAGGAGCGTGCAGGATGGCGGAAAGCTTTACGACGACTAATCGATATTTCGACAATAAACATTATCCACGTGGATTCTCTCGTCATGGTGATTTCACCATCAAAGAGGCACAACTGCTTGAGCGTCATGGTTATGCCTTCAATGAGTTGGATCTTGGCAAACGCGAGCCGGTTACCGAGGAAGAGAAACTCTTCGTAGCAGTATGCCGTGGCGAACGTGAGCCAGTGACAGAAGCAGAACGCGTGTGGTCCAAGTATATGACGCGTATTAAGCGTCCAAAACGTTTTCACACCCTTTCCGGCGGTAAACCGCAGGTTGAAGGTGCTGAAGACTACACCGATTCTGACGATTAATAAAAAGGGCGAAATGCCCTTTTTTTATGTCAGTAGTTTCTGCAGATGGATGAGCAAACGGTCAATCGCTCGATAGCTAACTGCCTCCTGCAAATGTTGACGTGTGATAATGTCAGACTGATCAATATCAGCAATGGTTCGTGCAACTTTCAATAACCGCTGCCAGGCACGAATCGATAACCCCAGATGGATCAGCGTTTCTTCCAGCCACATCGCATCTTCGCTCTCAAGTTTGCAGAATTGGCGTATTTCCGGACTATCCAGCCAGGCGTTCAGTTTATTCTGCCGCTTAAATTGGCGCTCTCTGGCGGCCATTACGCGTTGTTTAACGGTGGCGCTGCTTTCTCCCGGCACTACCGTTTTACTCAAAATACCGGGAGGCGGTAATGGGATCTCCAGTGAGAGATCGAAGCGGTCGAGAAAGGGACCAGAGAGTCGGTTGAGATAACGCAGCGTTTGCTCTGGTGTGCAGCGGTTATGGTTTCCCTGATAATGTCCGGTAGGGCTGGGATTCATCGCCGCGACAAGCTGGAAACGGGCTGGATAGGTTATTTTTGCTCGCGTGCGTGAAAGATGGATCTGCCCGGATTCAATCGGCTCTCGCAAGGCATCCAGTGTACGCCTTTCAAATTCAGGTAACTCATCAAGAAAAAGCACGCCGTTATGCGCCAGCGAAATTTCACCGGGCCCTGGAATTGCGCCACCGCCTACCATCGCAGTTAACGATGCACTGTGATGAGGTGAGCGGAACGGGCGCTGCCGCCATTGTTTTTGTACTGATTCAGCATTTACCAGACTTAATATCGCAGCACTCTCCAGTGCCTCTTCATTGCTTAAATCTGGCAACAGGCCATTAATACGGCTGGCGAGCATTGTTTTACCTGTTCCCGGAGGCCCAATCAGTAAAAGGTTGTGCCCGCCAGCGGCGGTAATTTCCAGTCCTCGCTTTCCATGTTCCTGACCGACAACATCACTGAGATCATGTTGTAGCGCCCGGGATACTGCATCAGTTGGTTTCGGGCGTTCGAGAGCGTGCTTACCTTCCAGAAACGCACAGACAGCTTGCAGATGATCGGCTATCAGGCATCCTTCACCGTTAATTAGCCCCACTTCATCTTCGTTATCTTTCGCGACGATAATTTTTCTGCCCGACTTAATAGCTTCAGTTGCACTGGAGATTGCGCCGGGAACGCCACGCAGAGCGCCTGTAAGCGCCAGTTCTCCGACTAATTCATATTCATCTAACTTATTGGCTGTAAGCTGTTCTGAGGCCGCCAGCAACGCAATGGCGATAGGTAAATCATATCGTCCCCCTTCTTTTGGTAGATCGGCTGGAGCAAGGTTGATGGTGATTTTTTTCGCCGGATATTCATATCCGCTATTGATAATGGCGCTGCGCACGCGATCGCGAGCTTCTTTCACCGTTGTTTCTGGTAAGCCCACCATCGTTAAGCCGGGTAGACCTTTACTGATATGTACCTCAACAGTGATTGGGGGCGCATTTACTCCCAGGGCTGCGCGGGTATGAACAATTGACAGTGACATAAGCCCTCCTTGAGTCACCATTATGTGCATAAGATATCGCTGCTGTAGCCCGCTAATTCGTGAATTTTAGTGGCTGATTCCTGTTTATTTGTGCAAGTGAAGTTGAGTTGTTCTGGCGGTGGAATGATGCTCGCAAAAATACAGCGGACAAAGGATGAACTAAGAGGAAGGGAACAACATTCAGACCGAAATTGAATTTTTTTCACTCACTATTTTCTTTTTAAAAAACAACAATTTCTATTGAAATTATTAAACGCATCATAAAAATCGGCCAAAAAATATCTTGTACTATTTACAAAACCTATGGTAACTCTTTAAGCATTCCTTCGAACAAGATGCAAGAAAAGACAAAATGACAGCCCTTCTACGAGTGATTAGCCTGGTCGTGATTAGCGTGGTGGTGATTATTATCCCACCGTGCGGGGCTGCACTTGGACGAGGAAAGGCTTAGAAATCAAGCCTTAACGAACTAAGACCCCCGCACCGAAAGGTCCGGGGGTTTTTTTTGACCTTAAAAACATAACCGAGGAGCAGACAATGAATAACAGCACAAAATTCTGTTTCTCAAGATTCAGGACGGGGAACTAACTATGAATGGCGCACAGTGGGTGGTACATGCGTTGCGGGCACAGGGTGTGAATACCGTTTTCGGTTATCCGGGTGGCGCAATTATGCCGGTTTACGATGCATTGTATGACGGCGGCGTGGAGCACTTGCTGTGCCGACATGAACAGGGTGCGGCAATGGCGGCTATCGGTTATGCCCGTGCTACTGGCAAAACTGGCGTATGTATCGCCACGTCTGGTCCGGGCGCAACCAACCTGATAACCGGGCTTGCGGACGCACTGTTAGATTCCATCCCCGTTGTTGCCATCACCGGTCAAGTGTCCGCACCGTTTATCGGCACGGACGCATTTCAGGAAGTGGATGTCCTGGGATTGTCGCTAGCCTGTACCAAGCACAGCTTCCTGGTGCAGTCGCTGGAAGAGTTGCCGCGCATCATGGCTGAAGCATTCGACGTTGCCAGCTCAGGTCGTCCTGGTCCGGTTCTGGTCGATATCCCAAAAGATATCCAATTAGCCAGCGGCGACCTGGAACCGTGGTTCACCACCGTTGAAAACGAAGTGACTTTCCCACATGCCGAAGTCGAGCAAGCGCGCCAGATGCTGGCAAAAGCGCAAAAACCGATGCTGTACGTTGGTGGTGGCGTGGGTATGGCGCAGGCAGTTCCTGCTTTACGAGAATTTCTCGCTACCACAAAAATGCCTGCCACCTGCACGCTGAAAGGGCTGGGCGCAGTTGAAGCAGATTATCCGTACTATCTGGGCATGCTGGGAATGCATGGCACCAAAGCGGCGAACTTCGCGGTGCAGGAGTGCGACTTGCTGATCGCCGTGGGTGCACGTTTTGATGACCGGGTGACCGGCAAACTGAACACCTTCGCACCACACGCCAGTGTTATCCATATGGATATCGACCCGGCAGAAATGAACAAGCTGCGTCAGGCACATGTGGCATTACAAGGTGATTTAAATGCTCTGTTACCAGCATTACAGCAGCCGTTAAATATCAATGACTGGCAGCAACACTGCGCGCAGCTGCGTGATGAACATGCCTGGCGTTACGACCATCCCGGTGACGCTATCTACGCGCCGTTGTTGTTAAAACAACTGTCGGATCGTAAACCTGCGGATTGCGTCGTGACCACAGATGTGGGGCAGCACCAGATGTGGGCTGCGCAGCACATCGCCCACACTCGCCCGGAAAATTTCATCACCTCCAGCGGCTTAGGTACCATGGGTTTTGGTTTACCGGCGGCGGTTGGCGCACAAGTCGCGCGACCGAACGATACCGTTGTCTGTATCTCCGGTGACGGCTCTTTCATGATGAATGTGCAAGAGCTGGGCACCGTAAAACGCAAGCAGTTACCGTTGAAAATCGTCTTACTCGATAACCAACGGTTAGGGATGGTTCGACAATGGCAGCAACTGTTTTTTCAGGAACGATACAGCGAAACCACCCTTACTGATAACCCCGATTTCCTCATGTTAGCCAGCGCCTTCGGCATCCCTGGCCAACACATCACCCGTAAAGACCAGGTTGAAGCGGCACTCAACACCATGCTGAACAGTGATGGGCCATACCTGCTTCATGTCTCAATCGACGAACTTGAGAACGTCTGGCCGCTGGTGCCGCCAGGTGCCAGTAATTCAGAAATGTTGGAGAAATTATCATGATGCAACATCAGGTCAATGTATCGGCTCGCTTCAATCCAGAAACCTTAGAACGTGTTTTACGCGTGGTGCGTCATCGTGGTTTCCACGTCTGCTCAATGAATATGGCCGCCGCCAGCGATGCACAAAATATAAATATCGAATTGACCGTTGCCAGCCCACGGTCGGTCGACTTACTGTTTAGTCAGTTAAATAAACTGGTGGACGTCGCACACGTTGCCATCTGCCAGAGCACAACCACATCACAACAAATCCGCGCCTGAGCGCAAAAGGAATATAAAAATGACCACGAAGAAAGCTGATTACATTTGGTTCAATGGGGAGATGGTTCGCTGGGAAGACGCGAAGGTGCATGTGATGTCGCACGCGCTGCACTATGGCACCTCGGTTTTTGAAGGCATCCGTTGCTACGACTCGCACAAAGGACCGGTTGTATTCCGCCATCGTGAGCATATGCAGCGTCTGCATGACTCCGCCAAAATCTATCGCTTTCCGGTTTCGCAGAGCATTGATGAGCTGATGGAAGCTTGTCGTGACGTGATCCGCAAAAACAATCTCACCAGCGCCTATATCCGTCCGCTGATCTTCGTCGGTGATGTTGGCATGGGCGTTAACCCGCCAGCGGGATACTCAACCGATGTGATTATCGCCGCTTTCCCGTGGGGAGCGTATCTGGGCGCAGAAGCGCTGGAGCAGGGGATCGATGCGATGGTTTCCTCCTGGAACCGCGCAGCACCAAACACCATCCCAACCGCGGCAAAAGCCGGTGGTAACTACCTCTCTTCCCTGCTGGTGGGTAGTGAAGCACGCCGCCACGGTTATCAGGAAGGTATCGCGCTGGATGTGAATGGTTACATCTCTGAAGGTGCAGGCGAAAACCTGTTTGAAGTGAAAGACGGCGTGCTGTTCACCCCACCGTTCACCTCCTCCGCGCTGCCGGGTATTACCCGTGATGCCATCATCAAACTGGCAAAAGAGCTGGGAATTGAAGTCCGTGAGCAGGTGCTGTCGCGCGAATCCCTGTACCTGGCGGATGAAGTGTTTATGTCCGGTACTGCGGCAGAAATCACGCCAGTGCGCAGCGTAGATGGTATTCAGGTTGGTGAAGGCCGTTGCGGCCCGGTTACCAAACGCATCCAGCAAGCCTTCTTCGGCCTCTTCACTGGCGAAACCGAAGATAAATGGGGCTGGTTAGATCAAGTTAATCAATAAATACAAAAAATGGGACGGCACGCACCGTCCCATTTACGAGACAGACACTGGGAGTAAATAAAGCATGCCTAAGTATCGTTCCGCTACCACCACCCATGGCCGTAATATGGCGGGGGCCCGCGCACTGTGGCGCGCCACCGGGATGACCGACGCCGATTTCGGTAAGCCGATTATCGCGGTTGTGAACTCGTTCACCCAATTTGTACCGGGTCACGTCCATCTGCGCGATCTCGGTAAACTGGTCGCCGAACAAATTGAAGCGGCTGGCGGCGTTGCCAAAGAGTTCAACACCATTGCGGTGGATGATGGGATTGCCATGGGCCACGGGGGGATGCTTTATTCACTGCCATCTCGCGAACTGATCGCTGATTCCGTTGAGTATATGGTCAACGCCCACTGCGCCGATGCCATGGTCTGTATCTCCAACTGCGACAAAATCACCCCTGGGATGTTGATGGCTTCCCTGCGATTAAATATTCCGGTGATCTTTGTTTCCGGCGGCCCGATGGAAGCCGGGAAAACCAAGCTGTCCGATCGGATAATCAAGCTCGATCTGGTTGATGCGATGATCCAGGGCGCAGACCCGAAAGTCTCTGACTCCCAGAGCGATCAGGTTGAACGTTCCGCCTGCCCAACCTGCGGTTCCTGCTCCGGGATGTTTACCGCTAACTCAATGAACTGCCTGACCGAAGCGCTGGGTTTGTCGCAGCCAGGCAACGGCTCGCTGCTGGCAACCCACGCGGACCGTAAGCAGCTGTTCCTTAATGCTGGTAAACGCATTGTTGAATTGACCAAACGTTATTACGAGCAAAACGACGAAAGTGCACTGCCGCGTAATATCGCCAGTAAGGCGGCGTTTGAAAACGCCATGACGCTGGATATCGCGATGGGTGGATCGACTAACACCGTACTTCACCTGCTGGCGGCGGCGCAGGAAGCGGAAATCGACTTCACCATGAGTGATATCGATAAGCTCTCCCGCAAGGTTCCGCAGCTGTGTAAAGTTGCGCCGAGCACCCAGAAATACCATATGGAAGATGTTCATCGTGCTGGTGGTGTTATCGGTATTCTCGGCGAACTGGATCGTGCGGGGTTACTGAACCGTGATGTGAAAAACGTACTTGGCCTGACGTTGCCGCAAACGCTGGAACAATACGACGTTATGCTGACCCAGGATGACGCGGTAAAAAATATGTTCCGCGCAGGCCCGGCGGGCATTCGGACTACACAGGCATTCTCGCAGGATTGCCGTTGGGATTCTCTCGATGACGATCGCGCAAACGGCTGTATCCGCTCGCTGGAACACGCCTACAGCAAAGACGGCGGCCTGGCGGTGCTCTACGGTAATTTCGCAGAAAACGGCTGCATCGTTAAAACCGCGGGCGTCGATGACAGCATCCTCAAATTCACCGGCCCGGCGAAAGTGTACGAAAGCCAGGACGACGCGGTAGAAGCGATTCTCGGCGGTAAAGTTGTCGCCGGAGATGTGGTAGTAATTCGCTATGAAGGCCCGAAAGGCGGTCCGGGGATGCAGGAAATGCTCTACCCAACCAGCTTCCTGAAATCAATGGGGCTCGGTAAAGCCTGTGCGCTGATCACCGACGGTCGTTTCTCTGGCGGCACCTCTGGCCTTTCTATCGGGCACGTCTCACCGGAAGCGGCAAGCGGCGGCAGCATTGGCCTGATTGAAGACGGCGATCTTATCGCTATCGACATTCCGAACCGTGGTATTCAGTTACAGGTAAGCGATGCCGAACTGGCGGCGCGTCGTGAAGCGCAGGAAGCCCGGGGTGACAAAGCCTGGACGCCGAAAAACCGTGAACGTCAGGTTTCCTTTGCGCTGCGTGCCTACGCCAGCCTGGCGACCAGCGCCGACAAAGGTGCGGTGCGCGATAAATCGAAACTGGGGGGTTAATGATGGCTGACTCGCAACCCCTGTCCGGCACCCCGGAAGGTGCCGAATATTTAAGAGCGGTGCTACGCGCGCCGGTCTATGAAGCGGCGCAGGTTACGCCGCTACAGAAAATGGAAAAACTGTCGTCGCGTCTTGATAACGTGATTCTGGTGAAGCGCGAAGATCGCCAGCCGGTGCACAGCTTTAAGCTGCGCGGTGCATACGCCATGATGGCGGGCCTGACGGAAGAACAAAAAGCGCACGGCGTGATCACCGCTTCTGCGGGTAACCACGCGCAGGGCGTCGCGTTTTCTTCCGCACGGTTAGGCGTGAAGGCACTGATCGTCATGCCAACCGCCACCGCCGATATCAAAGTTGATGCGGTGCGCGGCTTCGGCGGCGAAGTGCTGCTCCACGGTGCGAACTTTGATGAAGCGAAAGCCAAAGCGATCGAACTGTCACAGCAGCAGGGGTTCACCTGGGTGCCGCCGTTCGACCATCCGATGGTGATTGCCGGGCAAGGCACGCTGGCGCTGGAACTGCTCCAGCAGGACGCCCATCTCGACCGCGTATTTGTGCCAGTCGGCGGCGGCGGTCTGGCTGCTGGCGTGGCGGTGCTGATCAAACAACTGATGCCGCAAATCAAAGTGATCGCCGTAGAAGCGGAAGACTCCGCCTGCCTGAAAGCAGCGCTGGATGCGGGTCATCCGGTTGATCTGCCGCGCGTAGGGCTATTTGCTGAAGGCGTAGCGGTAAAACGCATCGGTGACGAAACCTTCCGTTTATGCCAGGAGTATCTCGACGACATCATCACCGTCGATAGCGATGCGATCTGTGCGGCGATGAAGGATTTATTCGAAGATGTGCGCGCGGTGGCGGAACCCTCTGGCGCGCTGGCGCTGGCGGGAATGAAAAAATATATCGCCCTGCACAACATTCGCGGCGAACGGCTGGCGCATATTCTTTCCGGTGCCAACGTGAACTTCCACGGCCTGCGCTACGTCTCAGAACGCTGCGAACTGGGCGAACAGCGTGAAGCGTTGTTGGCGGTGACCATTCCGGAAGAAAAAGGCAGCTTCCTCAAATTCTGCCAACTGCTTGGCGGGCGTTCGGTCACCGAGTTCAACTACCGTTTTGCCGATGCCAAAAACGCCTGCATCTTTGTCGGTGTGCGCCTGAGCCGCGGCCTCGAAGAGCGCAAAGAAATTTTGCAGATGCTCAACGACGGCGGCTACAGCGTGGTTGATCTCTCCGACGACGAAATGGCGAAGCTACACGTGCGCTATATGGTCGGCGGACGTCCATCGCATCCGTTGCAGGAACGCCTCTACAGCTTCGAATTCCCGGAATCACCGGGCGCGCTGCTGCGCTTCCTCAACACGCTGGGTACGTACTGGAACATTTCTTTGTTCCACTATCGCAGCCATGGCACCGACTACGGGCGCGTACTGGCGGCGTTCGAACTTGGCGACCATGAACCGGATTTCGAAACCCGGCTGAATGAGCTGGGCTACGATTGCCACGACGAAACCAATAACCCGGCGTTCAGGTTCTTTTTGGCGGGTTAGGGAAAAATGCCTGATAGCGCTTCGCTTATCAGGCCTACCCGCGCGACAACGTCATTTGTGGTTCGGCAAAATCTTCCAGAATGCCTCAATTAGCGGCTCATGTAGCCGCTTTTTCTGCGCACACACGCCCAGCTCAAACGGCGTTTTCTCATCGCTGCGCTCTAAAATCATCACGCGGTTACGCACCGGTTCGGGGCTGTTTTCCAGCACCACTTCCGGCAACAATGCCACGCCACAGCCGAGTGCCACCATCGATACCATCGCTTCATGCCCGCCAACCGTGGCGTAAATCATCGGGTTACTGATTTTATTGCGTCGAAACCACAGTTCAATGCGGCGGCGTACCGGCCCCTGATCGGCCATAATAAACGGCACCGTTGACCAGTCCGGCTTCTCTACCGACACCTGATTACGCACCGGGCAGGGCAGCGCGGGGGCAATCAGCACTACTGCCAGATTCTCCAGCATCGAAAACGCCACTGCGCCGGGCAAGGTTTCCGGTTTACCCGCAATCGCCAGATCCGCTTCACCAGTGACCACCTTTTCCATCGCATCTGCCGCATCACCAGTAGTAAGTTTAATCTCCACCGACGGGTGTTCCGCGCGGAAGCGATCCAGAATCGGCGGCAGATGGCTGTAGGCAGCGGTCACCGAGCAGAAGATATGTAATTCGCCAGAGAGCGACGGCCCTTGCTGATCGATGGTGTGGCGCAACTGCTGATACTGCAACAGCGTTTGCTGGGCGAAAACGCGCAGCTCTTCGCCCGCTTCAGTCAGCGTCACCGTGCGGTTATCGCGCACAAACAGCGGCTGACCGAGATCTTCTTCCAGGCGCTGAATCTGCCGTGAGAGCGTGGATGGGCTAACGTGCATCGCCCGCGCGCTGCGGCCAAAATGGCGGCTTTCCGCCAGATGCAGGAAGGTTTTCAGATCGCGTAAATCCACAGGGACAGCCCTCGATGTTGACGTTGCAAAAATTGCAATGTGACGTTGTGAATATATCAATTTCCGCAATAAATTTCCTGTCATATAGTGAATTCAATCTCGCAAACGCGAACCGAACAATAAGAAGCACAACATCACGAGGAATCACCATGGCTAACTACTTCAATACACTGAATCTGCGCCAGCAGCTGGCACAGCTGGGCAAATGTCGCTTTATGGGCCGCGATGAATTCGCCGATGGCGCGAGCTACCTTCAGGGTAAAAAAGTAGTCATCGTCGGCTGTGGCGCACAGGGTCTGAACCAGGGCCTGAACATGCGTGATTCTGGTCTCGATATCTCCTACGCTCTGCGTAAAGAAGCGATTGCCGAGAAGCGCGCGTCCTGGCGTAAAGCGACCGAAAATGGTTTTAAAGTGGGTACTTACGAAGAACTGATCCCACAGGCGGATCTGGTGATTAACCTGACGCCGGACAAGCAGCACTCTGATGTAGTGCGCACCGTACAGCCACTGATGAAAGACGGCGCGGCGCTGGGCTACTCGCACGGTTTCAACATCGTCGAAGTGGGCGAGCAGATCCGTAAAGATATCACCGTAGTGATGGTTGCGCCGAAATGCCCAGGCACCGAAGTGCGTGAAGAGTACAAACGTGGGTTCGGCGTACCGACGCTGATTGCCGTTCACCCGGAAAACGATCCGAAAGGCGAAGGCATGGCGATTGCCAAAGCCTGGGCGGCTGCAACCGGTGGTCACCGTGCGGGTGTGCTGGAATCGTCCTTCGTTGCGGAAGTGAAATCTGACCTGATGGGCGAGCAAACCATCCTGTGCGGTATGTTGCAGGCTGGCTCTCTGCTGTGCTTCGACAAGCTGGTGGAAGAAGGTACCGATCCAGCATACGCAGAAAAACTGATTCAGTTCGGTTGGGAAACCATCACCGAAGCACTGAAACAGGGCGGCATCACCCTGATGATGGACCGTCTCTCTAACCCGGCGAAACTGCGTGCTTATGCGCTTTCTGAACAGCTGAAAGAGATCATGGCACCCCTGTTCCAGAAACATATGGACGACATCATCTCCGGCGAATTCTCTTCCGGTATGATGGCGGACTGGGCCAACGATGATAAGAAACTGCTGACCTGGCGTGAAGAGACCGGCAAAACCGCGTTTGAAACCGCGCCGCAGTATGAAGGCAAAATCGGCGAGCAGGAGTACTTCGATAAAGGCGTACTGATGATCGCGATGGTGAAAGCGGGCGTTGAACTGGCGTTCGAAACCATGGTCGATTCCGGCATCATTGAAGAGTCTGCATATTATGAATCACTGCACGAGCTGCCGCTGATTGCCAACACCATCGCCCGTAAGCGTCTGTACGAAATGAACGTGGTTATCTCTGATACCGCTGAGTACGGTAACTATCTGTTCTCTTACGCTTGTGTGCCGTTGCTGAAACCGTTTATGGCAGAGCTGCAACCGGGCGACCTGGGTAAAGCTATTCCGGAAGGCGCGGTAGATAACGGGCAACTGCGTGATGTGAACGAAGCGATTCGCAGCCATGCGATTGAGCAGGTAGGTAAGAAACTGCGCGGCTATATGACAGATATGAAACGTATTGCTGTTGCGGGTTAAGTGCGCGCTGATGCCCTCACCCCGACCCTCTCCCACAGGGAGAGGGAGAAAACACTCAAGGCCTTCTCCTGGAGAAGGCCTTGCTATTAGTTGCGGTACAGCACCTTAATGATGTGATATCCGAACTGGGTGTGCAGCGGGCCGGTCGGCTCCAGTACCGGACAAGAGAAAACCACTTTATCGAACGCCGGAACCATCTGACCCTGGCGGAATTCACCTAAATCACCGCCGCGTTTGCCTGATGGGCAAATGGAGTGTTTCTTCGCCAGCTTGCCGAAATCGGCCCCGTTCTTAATCTGCTCGAGAAGATCCAGAGCCAGTTTCTCTTCTTTTACAAGGATATGCAGTGCTGCTGCTGTTTTTGCCATGATCGTGCCTTGAGTGAATAATTGTCAGGCGGCGATTTTAGCATGATCCGCAGATGCTAACGTAATTGTCAGTCAGGGAGTGGCTGGTACATATATGGCAAAAGCCCGGAAAATCCGGGCTTCGCAGGTCCCTCAAGGGGAGAAAACTTAGGGCCTCTATGGGCTACAAAGTCATTATCGGGGATGGTTATTTTATTGTCAATTTATGAGCGATATGGCATTGATTGACTTGATGACCGCCCTCTGTATGTCTGCAACCAACTCATGTGGCAAACATTGATTAAGATACCCTCTGTAAGTCCTTGCTCTGTTTAATCTGTTTCGACTGACTTGTTGTACCAGGTCGGCTTTGGCCCAACGAATCTGCTGATCAAAGAATTGCAGGTCATTGATAACATTACTGGCTATTTCAACATGCATTCCACGTTTTAACTTGTCTGGTCGCGAGTGGTTGATAATGGAACGACGATGCATGCGTTGCCATTAATTTTTCCGTTGAGCACGACAACTAACCTGTTTTTTATCATTTCAGGAGGAATGCGGCCATCGTAATACGTCGTGCTGAACGGTCCATTTTGGCTAACAGGATAGTTACCAAAGTTGCATTCCAGTATTTCACCAACCTTAGGGCTGAAATTAATCGCCACGAGTAAACCTCTCCTTAGTAAACTCTGAAAAAGTAATAACACAACGTTACGACCCGATATTTTCTAAGTCTAATGGATTCACGATGAACTCCGATTTCGGTCTTCTCTCTCTGATTTAAACATCCGCAGCCAACCGGTTAGCGGCTTACACGCGGTCACATTCAAATGCGATTCTGCTACAATCCTCCCCCCGTTCGAAGATTGAGCAATACACCTATGCGTCTAAACCCCGGCCAACAACAAGCTGTCGAATTCGTTACCGGCCCCTGCCTGGTGCTGGCGGGCGCGGGTTCCGGTAAAACTCGTGTTATCACCAATAAAATCGCCCATCTGATCCGCGGTTGCGGTTATCAGGCGCGGCACATTGCGGCGGTGACCTTTACTAATAAAGCAGCGCGCGAGATGAAAGAGCGTGTAGGGCAGACGCTGGGGCGCAAAGAGGCGCGTGGGCTGATGATCTCCACTTTCCATACGTTGGGGCTGGATATCATCAAACGCGAGTATGCGGCGCTTGGGATGAAAGCGAACTTCTCGTTGTTTGACGATACCGATCAGCTTGCTTTGCTTAAAGAGTTGACCGAGGGGCTGATTGAAGATGACAAAGTTCTCCTGCAACAACTGATTTCGACCATCTCTAACTGGAAGAATGATCTCAAAACACCGTCCCAGGCGGCAGCAAGTGCGATTGGCGAGCGGGACCGTATTTTTGCCCATTGTTATGGGCTGTATGATGCACACCTGAAAGCCTGTAACGTTCTCGACTTCGATGATCTGATTTTATTGCCGACGTTGCTGCTGCAACGCAATGAAGAAGTCCGCGAGCGCTGGCAGAACAAAATTCGCTATCTGCTGGTGGATGAGTATCAGGACACCAACACCAGCCAGTATGAGCTGGTGAAACTGCTGGTGGGCAGCCGCGCGCGCTTTACCGTGGTGGGTGACGATGACCAGTCGATCTACTCCTGGCGCGGTGCACGTCCGCAAAACCTGGTGCTGCTGAGTCAGGATTTTCCGGCGCTGAAGGTGATTAAGCTTGAGCAGAACTATCGCTCTTCCGGGCGTATTCTGAAAGCGGCGAACATCCTGATCGCCAATAACCCGCACGTCTTTGAAAAGCGTCTGTTCTCCGAACTGGGTTATGGCGCGGAGCTAAAAGTATTAAGCGCGAATAACGAAGAACATGAGGCTGAGCGCGTTACTGGCGAGCTGATCGCCCATCACTTCGTCAATAAAACGCAGTACAAAGATTACGCCATTCTTTATCGCGGTAACCATCAGTCGCGGGTGTTTGAAAAATTCCTGATGCAAAACCGCATCCCGTACAAAATATCTGGTGGTACGTCGTTTTTCTCTCGTCCTGAAATCAAGGACTTGCTGGCTTATCTGCGCGTGCTGACTAACCCGGACGATGACAGCGCATTTCTGCGTATCGTTAACACGCCGAAGCGAGAGATTGGCCCGGCTACGCTGAAAAAGCTGGGTGAGTGGGCGATGACGCGCAATAAAAGCATGTTTACCGCCAGCTTTGATATGGGCCTGAGTCAGACGCTTAGCGGACGTGGTTATGAAGCATTGACCCGCTTCACTCACTGGTTGGCAGAAATCCAGCGTCTGGCGGAGCGGGAGCCGATTGCCGCGGTGCGTGATCTGATCCATGGCATGGATTATGAATCCTGGCTGTACGAAACATCGCCCAGCCCGAAAGCCGCCGAAATGCGCATGAAGAACGTCAACCAACTGTTTAGCTGGATGACGGAGATGCTGGAAGGCAGTGAACTGGATGAGCCGATGACGCTCACCCAGGTGGTGACGCGCTTTACTTTGCGCGACATGATGGAGCGTGGTGAGAGTGAAGAAGAGCTGGATCAGGTGCAACTGATGACTCTCCACGCGTCGAAAGGGCTGGAGTTTCCTTATGTCTACATGGTCGGTATGGAAGAAGGGTTTTTGCCGCACCAGAGCAGCATCGATGAAGATAATATCGATGAGGAGCGGCGGCTGGCCTATGTCGGCATTACCCGCGCCCAGAAGGAATTGACCTTTACGCTGTGTAAAGAACGCCGTCAGTACGGCGAACTGGTGCGCCCGGAGCCGAGCCGCTTTTTGCTGGAGCTGCCGCAGGATGATCTGATTTGGGAACAGGAGCGCAAAGTGGTCAGCGCCGAAGAACGGATGCAGAAAGGGCAAAGCCATCTGGCGAATCTGAAAGCGATGATGGCGGCAAAACGAGGGAAATAATCAAGGCCGGAAAAGATGCGTCAGCATCGCATCCGGCACTTACTCATTAATGCACTTCCAGCGGCCAGTGGACATAGCTCTGCCACTGGCTTTCCTGAGCAATAATCTCTTTACCCAGCGGATGTTGGGTTAGCCAACCTTGCGGAAGCGTCAAGGTCAACAGTTCATGGTTAGCCTGTAATGTCATCTCTGGCACGAGATCGTCACGGCGACGGCTGGCAAAAATGATGGCCAGGCGTAGTAAACGGCAGAGTTGTTCTGCGACGCGCGGCGGTACGGCATTTTGCTGATGCAGCGATGAGAGATCGACCGGATTAGTCTGGTTGAGCAGTAGCGTCGCCAGCAATTTTTTCTGTGCGGGGGTAAAACCGGGAAGATCCAGATTACGCACCAGATAAGCAGCGTGTTGCGGCGCTTGTTTGAAGTCAACGCTCAGGCCGATTTCATGAAGCTGACAGGCGCTGATGAGCAAATCGCGGCTTATTGCTTCAAGATGCCATTCGTTTTCCACCTGATCGAAGAAGTTAGCCGCAACTTTGGCTACGCGCTGTGCCTGATCAATATCGATCATAAAGCGGCGTTGAATATTACGCAGCGTACGGCTGCGAATATCCTGCTCGACGGCCAGATGCAACATGCCGTAGACCAGGCCTTCACGCAGCGCACCGCCCGCCAGGGTCATACACTGAATATTCAGTTCGGTAAAAATGGCGATCAGGATCGCCAGACCACTCGGGAACACTAACGCACGTTCCAGCGTCAGCCCGTCAATCTCCAGTTCCTCCAGCCGACCGCAATGAATGGCTCGCTGTTTCAATTGCTGCAACTTTTCCAGGGTAATGCGTTCATCCATCCCCTGTGCCATCATGATTTCCTGTAACGCCTGCACGGTGCCGGAAGCACCAACGCACACTTTCCAGCCGTGATACCGTAATTCATCGGCAACCGGACGTAACACTTCGCGTGCCGCTTTTTCTGCAGCATCAAAATTTTCCTGCCCCAGATTACGATCGGCAAAATAGCGTTCCAGCCAAGTGACGCAGCCCATCGACAGGCTGAACAACGAGGTGGTTTGTGCACCCGTGCCGGTTACCAGTTCAGTACTGGCTCCGCCTATATCCACCACCAGGCGCTGATCGGCACCACCAGTGGTGTGAGCAACGCCCTGATAAATCAGACGTGCTTCCTCTTCACCGCTGATCACCTGTACCGGACAACCGAGAATTTCCTGCGCTTTGGCAATAAAATCACCCGCATTGACGGCAAGGCGTAACGTCGCCGTAGCGACAACGCGAATTTGCGAGGGAGGAATATCTTGCAGACGTTCAGCAAACAGGCGCAAACATTGCCAACCGCGCTCCATTGCTTCATTGGAGAGGGCATTTTCGCTATTCAGGCCAGCAGCCAGACGCACTTTGCGTTTTATTCGCGTCAGCGTCTGGATGCTTCCAGCCACCTCGCGCACAACCAGCATATGAAAACTATTCGAACCGAGATCAATGGCTGCATACAGCGACGAGGTGGAACCCATACTCTTCATCCTTCAATCTGTCTCTGTGTTGGCTGCATTCTTTCACCTGAATCACTTACTACAGTAAGCTCATCGGGATTCATTCTCTTGCCATCTTGATACAGTTTGAATGATTTTGAGTATGACATTTTTTATTTAACCTGAACGACGACGATTACGCGGAGCGCCAGTACGACGCGGACCATTGCCTGTGCGCGGGCGCGTGAGGCGCAGCGGTTTTGGCAGATCGGTCATCAATGCGTCCGGATTGTATTTGCTTACCGGAATTGAGTGACCAATATAGGTCTCAATAGCAGGCAAATTCAATGCATACTCTTCACACGCCAGGCTGATAGAGTGACCGCTTGCGCCTGCGCGACCTGTACGACCAATACGGTGAACGTAATCTTCACAGTCATCGGGTAAATCGTAGTTAAAGACGTGCGTCACTGCCGGAATATGCAAACCACGCGCGGCAACGTCGGTGGCAACCAGAATATCCAGATCGCCACGGGTAAATTCATCAAGAATACGCAGACGTTTTTTCTGCGCGACATCGCCTGTCAACAAACCGACACGATGACCATCTGCCGCCAGGTGGCCCCAGATCTCTTCACAACGGTGTTTGGTATTGGCGAAAATAATCGCTCTGTCTGGCCACTCTTCTTCGATCAGCGTTTGCAGCAAACGCATTTTTTCTTCGTTAGAAGGGTAGAAAAGCTCTTCTTTAATACGGTGGCCCGTTTTCTGTTCCGGTTCCACTTCAATATATTCGGCATTGTTCATCTGCTCGAACGCCAGTTCACGTACCCGGTACGAAAGCGTGGCGGAGAACAGCATGTTGAGGCGCTGGTTTGCAGGCGGCATACGGCGGAACAGCCAGCGGATATCTTTAATAAAGCCCAGATCGTACATGCGATCGGCTTCGTCCAGTACCACTACCTGAATGGCACCGAGGTTAATATGGTTCTGCTTGGCATAGTCAATTAAACGACCCGTGGTGCCAATCAGAATGTCAACGCCGCTTTCCAGCACTTTCAGCTGTTTGTCGTAGCCATCACCACCGTAAGCCAGACCCAGCTTCAGGCCAGTAGCTTCCGCCAGCGGTTCTGCGTCGGCATGGATCTGCACGGCAAGTTCACGCGTCGGTGCCATAATTAAGGCACGCGGTTGATTCACCTTGCGATCGGCAATCGCAGGATGAGAGAGAAGATAATGAAACGTTGACGTAAGAAACGCCATCGTTTTCCCGGTACCGGTTTGCGCCTGCCCGGCTACGTCACGACCCGCCAGCGTCAGCGGAAGGGCCAGTGCCTGAATGGGCGTACAGTTATGAAACCCTTTTTTTTCAAGGGCTTCTACAACCTTCGGATGCAGGGCGAAGTCGGAAAACTTCTGTTCTGTTAAATGTGTTTTGCTCATAGTGTGGTAGAATATCAGCTTACTATTGCTTTACGAAAGCGTATCCGGTGAAATAAAGTCAACCTTTAGTTGGTTAATGTTACACCAACAACGAAACCAACACGCCAGGCTTATTCCTGTGGAGTTATATATGAGCGATAAAATTATTCACCTGACTGACGACAGTTTTGACACGGATGTACTCAAAGCGGACGGGGCGATCCTCGTCGATTTCTGGGCAGAGTGGTGCGGTCCGTGCAAAATGATCGCCCCGATTCTGGATGAAATCGCTGACGAATATCAGGGCAAACTGACCGTTGCAAAACTGAACATCGATCAAAACCCTGGCACTGCGCCGAAATATGGCATCCGTGGTATCCCGACTCTGCTGCTGTTCAAAAACGGTGAAGTGGCGGCAACCAAAGTGGGTGCACTGTCTAAAGGTCAGTTGAAAGAGTTCCTCGACGCTAACCTGGCGTAAGGGAATTTCATGTTCGGGTGCCCCGTCGCTAAAAACTGGACGCCCGGCGTGAGTCATGCTAACTTAGTGTTGACTTCGTATTAAACATACCTTATTAAGTTTGAATCTTGTAATTTCCAACGCTTCCCGTTTTATCTTAAATGCGAAGTGAACAGATTTCTGGCTCGTCACTCAATCCGTCTTGTCGTTTCAGTTCTGCGTACTCTCCTGTGACCAGGCAGCGAAAAGACATGAGTCGATGACCGTAAACAGGCATGGATGATCCTGCCATACCATTCACAACATTAAGTTCGAGATTTACCCCAAGTTTAAGAACTCACACCACTATGAATCTTACCGAATTAAAGAATACGCCGGTTTCTGAGCTGATCACTCTCGGCGAAAATATGGGGCTGGAAAACCTGGCTCGTATGCGTAAGCAGGACATTATTTTTGCCATCCTGAAGCAGCACGCAAAGAGTGGCGAAGATATCTTTGGTGATGGCGTACTGGAGATATTGCAGGATGGATTTGGTTTCCTCCGTTCCGCAGACAGCTCCTACCTCGCCGGTCCTGATGACATCTACGTTTCCCCTAGCCAAATCCGCCGTTTCAACCTCCGCACTGGTGATACCATCTCTGGTAAGATTCGCCCGCCGAAAGAAGGTGAACGCTATTTTGCGCTGCTGAAAGTTAACGAAGTTAACTTCGACAAACCTGAAAACGCCCGCAACAAAATCCTCTTTGAGAACTTAACCCCGCTGCACGCAAACTCTCGTCTGCGTATGGAACGTGGTAACGGTTCTACGGAAGATTTAACCGCTCGCGTACTGGATCTGGCATCACCTATCGGTCGTGGTCAGCGTGGTCTGATTGTGGCACCGCCGAAAGCCGGTAAAACTATGCTGCTGCAGAACATTGCTCAGAGCATTGCTTACAACCACCCGGATTGTGTGCTGATGGTTCTGCTGATCGACGAACGTCCGGAAGAAGTAACCGAGATGCAGCGTCTGGTAAAAGGTGAAGTTGTTGCTTCTACCTTTGACGAACCCGCATCTCGCCACGTTCAGGTTGCGGAAATGGTGATCGAGAAGGCCAAACGCCTGGTTGAGCACAAGAAAGACGTTATCATTCTGCTCGACTCCATCACTCGTCTGGCGCGCGCTTACAACACTGTTGTTCCGGCGTCAGGTAAAGTGTTGACCGGTGGTGTGGACGCCAATGCCCTTCATCGTCCGAAACGCTTCTTCGGTGCGGCGCGTAACGTGGAAGAGGGCGGCAGCCTGACCATTATCGCGACGGCGCTTATCGATACCGGTTCTAAAATGGACGAAGTTATTTACGAAGAGTTTAAAGGTACAGGCAACATGGAACTGCACCTCTCTCGTAAGATCGCTGAAAAACGCGTCTTCCCGGCTATCGACTACAACCGTTCCGGTACCCGTAAAGAAGAGCTGCTCACGACTCAGGAAGAACTGCAGAAAATGTGGATCCTGCGCAAAATCATTCACCCGATGGGCGAAATCGATGCAATGGAATTCCTCATTAATAAACTGGCCATGACCAAGACCAATGACGATTTCTTCGAAATGATGAAACGCTCATAAATTTGTCTTATGCCAAAAACGCCACGTGTTTACGTGGCGTTTTGCTTTTATATCTGTAATCTTAATGCCGCGCTGGCGATGTTAGGAAAATTCCTGGAATTTGCTGGCGTGTTATGCAATTTGCATATCAAATGGTTAATTTTTGCACAGGACTGGTGGGTTCGGAACGGACTTTCCCTTCTGAATAAAGGTCTTCGTGGTTATACTTCTGCTAATAATTTTCTCTGAGAGCATGCATTGTGAATTTACTGACAGTGAGTACTGATCTCATCAGTATTTTTTTATTCACGACACTGTTTCTGTTTTTTGCCCGTAAGGTGGCAAAAAAAGTCGGTTTAGTGGATAAACCAAACTTCCGCAAACGTCACCAGGGATTGATACCTCTCGTTGGGGGGATTTCGGTTTACGCAGGGATTTGCTTCACGTTCGGAATTGTCGATTACTATATTCCGCATGCATCTCTCTATCTCGCTTGTGCCGGTGTGCTTGTTTTCATTGGCGCGCTGGATGACCGTTTTGATATCAGCGTAAAAATCCGTGCCACCATACAGGCCGCTGTTGGCATTGTTATGATGGTGTTCGGCAAGCTTTATCTCAGTAGCCTGGGTTATATCTTTGGCTCCTGGGAGATGGTGCTCGGACCGTTTGGTTACTTCCTGACGCTATTTGCCGTCTGGGCGGCCATTAATGCGTTCAACATGGTTGATGGCATTGATGGCTTGCTGGGCGGGTTGTCCTGCGTCTCGTTTGCAGCAATCGGTATGATTTTGTGGTTCGACGGGCAAACCAGCCTCGCAATCTGGTGCTTTGCGATGATCGCCGCCATCCTGCCATACATCATGCTTAACCTTGGTATCCTGGGTCGCCGCTACAAAGTCTTTATGGGTGATGCGGGCAGTACGCTGATTGGTTTTACCGTTATCTGGATCCTGCTCGAAACGACCCAGGGCAAAACCCATCCCATCAGCCCGGTTACCGCTTTGTGGATAATCGCCATTCCGCTAATGGATATGGTGGCGATTATGTACCGTCGCCTGCGTAAAGGCATGAGCCCATTCTCTCCTGACCGTCAGCATATTCACCATTTGATCATGCGTGCCGGGTTTACTTCCCGTCAGGCGTTTGTGCTGATTACCCTTGCCGCAGCACTGCTCGCTTCCATTGGCGTGCTGGCAGAATATTCTCATTTTGTCCCGGAGTGGGTCATGCTGGTGCTCTTTTTGCTAGCATTCTTCCTCTATGGATATTGCATTAAGCGTGCCTGGAAAGTTGCTCGCTTTATTAAGCGCGTAAAACGCAGACTGCGTAGAAATCGTGGTGGCAGCCCCAATTTAACCAAATAAATGAGGATGTGATGACACAACCAATGCCTGGGAAACCGGCCGAAGACGCTGAAAATGAACTGGATATTCGTGGGTTGTTTCGTACCTTGTGGGCTGGGAAGCTATGGATTATTGGCATGGGGCTGGCGTTTGCGTTAATCGCGCTGGCGTATACGTTTTTTGCTCGTCAGGAGTGGAGCTCGACGGCGATTACCGATCGTCCAACGGTGAATATGCTGGGGGGATATTACTCGCAGCAGCAATTTTTGCGTAACCTGGATGTCCGTTCAAACATGGCTTCTGCCGACCAACCATCGGTCATGGACGAAGCCTATAAAGAGTTTGTTATGCAACTGGCCTCGTGGGATACCCGCAGAGAGTTCTGGCTGCAAACCGACTATTACAAACAGCGGATGGTGGGCAACAGCAAAGCCGATGCGGCGTTGCTGGATGAAATGATTAACAACATCCAGTTTATCCCCGGAGACTTTACCCGCGCGGTCAATGACAGCGTGAAGCTTATTGCCGAAACCGCGCCTGACGCTAATAACCTGTTACGTCAGTATGTTGCTTTTGCCAGCCAGCGTGCAGCCAGCCATCTGAATGATGAGCTGAAAGGCGCATGGGCGGCGCGTACCATCCAGATGAAAGCTCAGGTGAAGCGTCAGGAAGAGGTGGCGAAAGCCATCTACGACCGCCGGATGAACAGCATTGAGCAGGCGCTGAAAATTGCTGAGCAGCATAATATTTCGCGCAGTGCGACAGATGTACCTGCCGAGGAATTACCTGATTCAGAAATGTTCCTGCTTGGGCGTCCAATGCTTCAGGCTCGACTGGAAAATTTACAGGCCGTCGGTCCGGCCTTTGATCTCGACTATGATCAGAATCGGGCCATGTTAAACACCCTGAATGTTGGTCCAACCCTGGATCCGCGTTTTCAGACCTATCGCTATTTGCGTACGCCGGAAGAACCGGTAAAACGCGATAGCCCACGTCGTGCCTTCCTGATGATTATGTGGGGCATTGTCGGGGGGCTGATCGGGGCTGGTGTCGCATTAACCCGCCGTTGCTCGAAATAGCAACACTGCTGCGGTGAGCGCAAAGGCGCTCGCCGCTTATTCGAAGAGAATCGATGTGAAAGTACTGACTGTATTTGGTACGCGCCCGGAAGCCATCAAGATGGCGCCGTTGGTGCATGCGTTGGCAAAAGATCCTTTTTTTGAGGCTAAAGTTTGCGTCACTGCGCAGCATCGGGAGATGCTCGATCAGGTGCTGAAACTCTTTTCCATTGTACCTGACTACGATCTCAACATAATGCAGCCAGGACAGGGCCTGACAGAGATAACCTGTCGGATTCTGGAAGGGCTAAAACCTATTCTTGCCGAGTTCAAACCAGACGTCGTGCTGGTTCACGGCGATACGACGACGACGCTGGCAACCAGCCTGGCGGCGTTTTATCAGCGTATTCCTGTTGGTCACGTTGAGGCTGGTCTGCGCACGGGCGATCTCTATTCGCCGTGGCCGGAAGAGGCTAACCGTACATTGACCGGGCATCTGGCGATGTATCACTTCTCTCCAACCGAAACTTCCCGGCAAAACTTGCTGCGTGAAAACGTTGCGGATAGCCGAATCTTCATTACCGGTAATACAGTCATTGATGCACTGTTATGGGTGCGTGACCAGGTGATGAGCAGCGACACGCTGCGTTCAGAACTGGCGGCAAATTACCCGTTTATCGACCCCGATAAAAAGATGATTCTGGTGACCGGTCACAGGCGTGAGAGTTTCGGTCGTGGCTTTGAAGAAATCTGCCACGCGCTGGCAGACATCGCCACCACGCACCAGGACATCCAGATTGTCTATCCGGTGCATCTCAACCCGAACGTCAGAGAGCCGGTCAATCGCATTCTGGGGCATGTGAAAAATGTCATTCTGATCGATCCCCAGGAGTATTTACCGTTTGTCTGGCTGATGAACCACGCCTGGCTGATTTTGACCGACTCAGGCGGCATTCAGGAAGAAGCGCCTTCGCTGGGGAAACCTGTGCTGGTGATGCGCGATACCACTGAGCGTCCGGAAGCGGTGACGGCGGGTACGGTGCGTCTGGTAGGCACGGATAAGCAGCGAATTGTCGAGGAAGTGACGCGTCTTTTAAAAGACGAAAACGAATATCAAGCTATGAGCCGCGCCCATAACCCGTATGGTGATGGTCAGGCATGCTCTCGCATTCTGGAAGCGTTAAAAAATAATCGGATATCACTATGAGTTTTGCGACCATTTCTGTTATCGGACTGGGTTATATCGGGCTGCCAACGGCAGCAGCGTTTGCCTCACGGCAAAAACAGGTAATTGGTGTCGATATCAACCAACATGCGGTTGATACCATCAATCGTGGCGAAATCCATATCGTCGAACCTGATTTGGCGAGTGTAGTAAAAACTGCCGTAGAAGGCGGTTTTTTACGAGCGAGCACGACGCCAGTTGAAGCGGATGCCTGGCTGATTGCTGTACCCACGCCGTTTAAGGGCGATCATGAGCCAGATATGACCTACGTTGAATCGGCTGCTCGCTCCATTGCGCCAGTGCTGAAAAAAGGCGCGCTGGTGATCCTTGAATCCACCTCGCCGGTGGGGTCAACCGAGAAGATGGCAGAATGGTTAGCAGAGATGCGTCCGGATCTCACTTTCCCGCAGCAGGTGGGCGAGCAGGCGGACGTCAACATTGCTTACTGCCCGGAACGCGTGTTACCAGGACAGGTAATGGTCGAGCTGATTAAAAACGATCGCGTGATTGGTGGTATGACGCCGGTTTGTTCGGCCCGCGCCAGCGAACTGTACAAAATTTTCCTCGAAGGTGAGTGTGTCGTCACTAACTCGCGGACGGCGGAAATGTGTAAGCTCACCGAAAACAGCTTCCGCGATGTGAATATCGCTTTTGCTAATGAATTGTCGCTGATTTGTGCCGATCAGGGGATTAACGTCTGGGAACTGATTCGCCTGGCGAATCGTCACCCTCGCGTTAATATTCTTCAGCCTGGCCCTGGCGTGGGCGGTCACTGCATTGCTGTTGATCCGTGGTTTATCGTGGCACAGAACCCCCAGCAGGCGCGGCTTATCCGTACCGCGCGCGAAGTTAACGATCACAAACCGTTCTGGGTTATCGATCAGGTGAAAGCGGCGGTTGCCGACTGTCTTGCTGCTACCGATAAACGCGCCAGTGAACTGAAAATCGCCTGCTTTGGTCTGGCGTTTAAACCGAATATTGATGACCTGCGCGAAAGCCCGGCGATGGAAATCGCTGAACTGATCGCCCAGTGGCACAGCGGCGAAACGCTGGTTGTTGAGCCTAACATCCACCAGTTGCCGAAAAAACTGACCGGGCTTTGTACTCTGGCGCAGCTTGACGAGGCGCTGGCAACGGCAGACGTGCTGGTGATGCTGGTCGATCATAGTCAGTTCAAAGTTATCAATGGCGACAATGTCCATCAGCAGTATGTCGTCGATGCCAAAGGAGTCTGGCGCTGATGAGAAAAATTCTGATAACAGGTGGTGCCGGGTTTATTGGCTCGGCGCTGGTGCGTTATATCATCAACGAAACGAGCGATGCGGTGGTAGTGGTCGATAAGCTGACCTACGCCGGAAACCTGATGTCGCTGGCACCGGTCGCGCAAAGCGAGCACTTTGCCTTTGAGAAAGTTGATATCTGCGATCGGGCAGAACTGGCACGCGTATTCACTGAGCATCAGCCAGACTGTGTCATGCATCTGGCAGCCGAAAGCCATGTTGACCGTTCTATTGACGGCCCGGCAGCGTTTATTGAAACCAACATTGTCGGGACTTATACATTGCTTGAAGCGGCGCGGGCTTACTGGAATACGCTGACGGAAGATAAAAAATCAGCGTTCCGTTTTCATCATATCTCCACCGACGAAGTATATGGTGACCTGCACTCGACGGATGATTTCTTCACCGAAACCACGCCGTATGCGCCGAGCAGCCCTTATTCCGCGTCAAAAGCCAGCAGCGACCATCTGGTGCGCGCCTGGCTGCGGACCTACGGTCTGCCGACGCTGATCACCAACTGCTCGAATAACTACGGTCCTTACCACTTTCCGGAAAAACTGATCCCGCTGATGATCCTCAACGCGCTGGCGGGTAAACCGCTGCCGGTATATGGCAACGGGCAGCAAATCCGTGACTGGCTGTATGTGGAAGATCACGCCCGCGCGCTGTATTGCGTGGCGACCACCGGGAAAGTCGGTGAAACCTATAATATTGGTGGTCACAACGAGCGTAAGAATCTCGATGTTGTGGAAACCATTTGCGAGCTGCTGGAAGAACTGGCTCCGAACAAGCCGCACGGCGTGGTGCACTATCGTGACTTGATCACCTTTGTCGCTGACCGTCCGGGGCATGATCTGCGTTATGCCATTGATGCTTCGAAAATTGCCCGTGAACTTGGTTGGCTGCCACAGGAAACCTTTGAAAGTGGAATGCGTAAAACGGTGCAGTGGTATCTGGCTAATGAAAGCTGGTGGAAGCAGGTGCAGGACGGCAGCTATCAGGGCGAGCGTTTAGGTCTGAAAGGCTAATTTTCAGCGGAGGCAAACATGAAAGGTATTATCCTGGCGGGCGGTTCCGGCACCCGATTGCATCCGATTACGCGCGGCGTATCGAAGCAACTGTTGCCGATTTACGATAAGCCAATGATTTACTATCCGCTGTCGGTGCTGATGCTGGCCGGTATCCGCGAAATTCTCATCATCACTACGCCGGAAGATAAAGGTTATTTCCAGCGCCTGCTGGGCGATGGTAGTGAGTTCGGTATCCAGCTGGAATATGCCGAACAGCCCAGCCCGGACGGTCTGGCGCAGGCCTTTATCATCGGTGAAACCTTCCTTAATGGTGAACCTTCTTGTCTGGTGCTGGGCGATAACATCTTCTTCGGTCAGGGCTTCAGTCCGAAGCTGCGTCATGTTGCGGCGCGCACGGAAGGGGCGACGGTTTTTGGCTATCAGGTGATGGACCCGGAACGCTTTGGCGTGGTGGAATTTGACGACAATTTCCGCGCTATCTCGCTGGAAGAAAAGCCAAAACAGCCGAAGTCAAACTGGGCGGTGACCGGGCTTTATTTCTACGACAGTAAAGTCGTGGAGTACGCAAAGCAGGTGAAGCCGTCGGAGCGCGGTGAACTGGAGATTACCTCCATCAACCAGATGTACCTCGAGGCGGGCAACCTGACCGTTGAACTGCTCGGGCGCGGATTTGCCTGGCTGGATACCGGCACTCACGACAGCCTGATTGAGGCCAGCACTTTTGTGCAGACAGTAGAAAAACGCCAGGGCTTTAAGATTGCCTGCCTGGAAGAGATCGCCTGGCGTAACGGCTGGCTCGATGACGAGGGTGTGAAGCGTGCTGCCAGTTCATTAGCGAAAACTGGCTACGGCCAATATCTGCTGGAGTTACTTCGTGCCCGTCCGCGCCAGTATTGAGCCACTAACCTGGGAAAACGCCTTCTTTGGTGTTAACAGCGCCATCGTGCGCATTACGTCTGAAGCACCGCTCCTGACGCCAGACGCGTTAGCGCCGTGGTCACGGGTGCAGGCCAAAATTGCGGCATCAAATACGGGTGAACTGGATGCCCTGCAACAGCTGGGATTCTCCCTGGTAGAAGGTGAAGTTGATTTGGCGCTACCCGTGAACAATGCCAGTGATAGCGGTGCTGTAGTGGCACAAGAGACCGATATTCCCGCATTACGTCAGTTAGCCAGCGCCGCATTTGCGCAAAGCCGTTTTCGTGCGCCGTGGTATGCGCCTGACGCCAGCAGTCGCTTTTATGCACAGTGGATTGAAAATGCCGTGCGCGGCACCTTTGATCATCAATGTCTGATTTTACGTGCGGCGTCCGGCGATATTCGCGGCTATGTCTCTTTACGGGAACTCAATGCGACAGATGCGCGAATTGGCCTGCTGGCTGGACGCGGTGCAGGTGCTGAGCTGATGCAAACGGCGCTAAACTGGGCGTATGCTCGCGGTAAAACAACTTTGCGGGTGGCGACCCAGATGGGCAACACCGCCGCGCTTAAACGATACATACAAAGTGGTGCGAATGTAGAAAGCACCGCGTACTGGTTATACAGGTGATCACATGATTCCATTTAACGCACCGCCGGTGGTGGGAACCGAACTCGACTATATGCAGTCGGCAATGGGTAGCGGCAAACTGTGTGGCGATGGCGGTTTTACCCGTCGCTGCCAGCAGTGGCTGGAGCAACGTTTTGGCAGCGCCAAAGTGTTACTGACGCCGTCCTGCACCGCTTCGCTGGAGATGGCGGCGCTGCTGCTCGATATCCAGCCTGGCGATGAAGTGATCATGCCGAGCTACACCTTTGTCTCCACCGCCAATGCCTTTGTGCTGCGTGGCGCAAAAATCGTTTTTGTGGATGTTCGCCCGGACACCATGAACATCGACGAAACGCTGATTGAAGCGGCGATCACCGACAAAACGCGCGTTATCGTGCCGGTCCATTACGCGGGTGTGGCCTGCGAAATGGACACCATTATGGCGTTGGCGAAAAAGCATAATCTTTTTGTGGTGGAAGATGCCGCTCAGGGCGTGATGTCCACTTACAAAGGGCGTGCACTGGGAACCATTGGTCATATTGGCTGCTTTAGCTTCCATGAAACCAAAAACTACACGGCGGGTGGTGAAGGCGGCGCGACGCTGATTAACGATAAAGCGTTAATCGAACGAGCCGAGATCATCCGTGAAAAGGGCACTAACCGCAGCCAGTTCTTCCGTGGTCAGGTCGATAAATATACCTGGCGCGATATTGGCTCCAGCTATTTGATGTCCGATCTGCAAGCTGCGTACCTGTGGGCGCAACTGGAAGCAGCGGATCGTATCAACCAGCAACGTCTGGCGCTGTGGCAAAACTACTACGATGCGTTAGCGCCTCTGGCGAAAGCCGGGCGTATCGAGCTGCCGTCGATTCCCGATGGCTGCGTGCAGAACGCGCATATGTTCTACATTAAACTGCGGGATATTGATGACCGGAGCGCGTTGATTAACTTTCTGAAAGAAGCGGAAATCATGGCGGTGTTTCATTACATTCCGCTGCACGGTTGCCCTGCGGGGGAACACTTTGGTGAGTTCCACGGTGAAGATCGCTACACCACCAAAGAGAGCGAGCGCCTGCTGCGCCTGCCGCTGTTCTACAACCTGTCGCCCGTCAATCAGCGTACGGTAATTGCGACTTTGTTGAACTACTTCTCCTGATATGTCGTTGGCAAAAGCGTCCTTGTGGACGGCGGCCAGTACACTGGTCAAGATTGGTGCCGGGTTACTGGTCGGTAAGTTGCTGGCTGTGTCATTTGGTCCGGCGGGGCTTGGGCTGGCGGCAAATTTCCGCCAGTTGATTACCGTGCTCGGCGTGCTTGCCGGAGCTGGCATCTTTAACGGTGTAACCAAATACGTTGCCCAGTACCATGATAATCCGCAACAGCTGCGCCGCGTGGTCGGCACTTCATCAGCGATGGTACTTGGTTTCTCTACGCTGATGGCGCTGGTTTTTGTGCTGGCAGCTGCGCCAATCAGCCAGGGATTGTTTGGTAATACCGACTATCAGGGGCTGGTGCGTTTAGTGGCGCTGGTGCAAATGGGGATCGCCTGGGGCAACCTGTTACTGGCGCTGATGAAAGGCTTTCGCGATGCCGCAGGTAATGCGTTATCGCTGATTGTCGGCAGCTTGATTGGCGTTCTCGCGTACTACGTCAGTTACCGTTTGGGCGGTTATGAAGGGGCGTTGCTGGGTCTGGCGCTGATCCCCGCGCTGGTGGTAATTCCTGCCGCCATCATGTTGATCAAACGTGGTGTCATCCCGTTAAGCTATCTGAAACCCAGCTGGGATAACGGTCTGGCAGGGCAGTTGAGCAAATTTACGCTCATGGCGTTGATTACGTCGGTGACCTTGCCTGTTGCTTACATCATGATGCGTAAACTGCTGGCGGCGCAGTATAGCTGGGATGAGGTGGGGATCTGGCAAGGGGTGAGCAGTATTTCCGATGCCTACCTGCAATTTATTACGGCATCGTTCAGCGTATATTTGCTGCCCACGTTGTCGCGGCTAACGGAAAAGCGCGATATCACCCGGGAAGTGGTTAAATCGCTGAAATTCGTCTTACCGGCAGTGGCGGCGGCGAGTTTTACCGTCTGGCTGCTGCGTGATTTTGCTATCTGGCTGCTGTTGTCGAATAAATTTACCGCTATGCGCGATCTCTTTGCCTGGCAGTTAGTGGGTGATGTGTTAAAAGTGGGCGCTTATGTCTTTGGTTATCTGGTGATCGCCAAAGCGTCACTGCGGTTTTATATTCTGGCGGAAGTCAGCCAGTTCACTTTATTGATGGTATTTGCCCACTGGCTAATCCCTGCGCATGGTGCACTGGGCGCGGCGCAGGCATATATGGCAACTTATATCGTCTATTTTTCTCTTTGTTGTGGCGTGTTTTTACTCTGGCGTAGGCGGGCATGACTGTACTGATTCACGTACTGGGATCGGATATCCCTCACCATAACCGAACCGTTTTGCGGTTTTTCAATGACGCGCTGGCCGCGACGAGCGAGCACGCGCGCGAGTTTATGGTTGTTGGCAAGGACGACGGCTTAAGTGATAGCTGTCCGGCGCTTTCTGTGCAATTTTTCCCTGGGAAAAAATCGCTGGCGGAAGCGGTCATCGCGAAAGCAAAAGCTAACCGTCAGCAGCGTTTTTTCTTCCACGGTCAGTTCAATCCCACACTGTGGCTGGCTCTGCTGAGTGGTGGCATTAAGCCCAGCCAGTTTTTCTGGCATATCTGGGGGGCAGACCTGTATGAGCTTTCCAGTGGCTTGAGATATAAGCTTTTTTACCCACTACGTCGCCTGGCGCAAAAGCGAGTCGGCTGTGTATTTGCCACCCGCGGCGATTTGAGCTTTTTTGCCAAAACGCATCCAAAGGTGCGGGGCGAACTGCTGTACTTCCCGACGCGGATGGACCCTTCTCTCAATACGATGGCGAACGATCGGCAACGTGAAGGGAAAATGACCATTCTGGTGGGGAACTCCGGCGACCGCAGCAATGAGCATGTCGCCGCCTTACGTGCCGTTCATCAGCAATTTGGCGATACGGTAAAAGTGGTGGTGCCGATGGGATATCCGCCTAATAACGAAGCGTACATTGAGGAAGTTCGTCAGGCGGGGCTGGAGTTATTCAGCGAAGAAAATCTGCAAGTTCTGAGCGAAAAACTGGAATTTGACGCCTATCTGGCGCTACTTCGTCAGTGCGATCTCGGTTACTTTATTTTTGCCCGCCAGCAGGGCATTGGTACGCTGTGCTTACTGATTCAGGCGGGCATTCCTTGTGTGCTTAACCGGGAAAATCCGTTCTGGCAGGATATGACGGAACAGCATTTGCCGGTGCTGTTTACTACCGACGATCTCAACGAGGATATTGTGCGTGAAGCGCAGCGCCAGTTGGCGTCGGTGGATAAAAACACCATTGCCTTCTTTAGCCCTAACTATCTACAAGGCTGGCAGCGGGCGTTGGCGATTGCCGCCGGGGAGGTCGCATGAGTCTGCTGCAATTCAGTGGCCTGTTTGTGGTCTGGCTGCTCTGCACGCTGTTTATTGCCACGCTGACCTGGTTTGAGTTTCACCGTGTGCGCTTTAACTTCAATGTCTTCTTTTCATTGCTGTTTTTGCTCACCTTTTTCTTCGGCTTCCCGCTGACCAGCGTGCTGGTATTTCGCTTTGATGTTGGTGTCGCGCCGCCAGAAATCTTGTTGCAGGCGTTGCTTTCTGCGGGCTGCTTCTACGCGGTTTACTATGTCACCTACAAAACCCGCCTACGCAAACGCGTTGCTGATGTACCGCGCCGTCCGCTGTTTACCATGAATCGCGTGGAGACCAATCTTACGTGGGTGATCCTGATGGGTATCGCGCTGGTAAGCGTCGGCATCTTCTTCATGCACAACGGCTTTTTGCTGTTCCGGCTTAACTCCTACAGTCAGATCTTTTCCAGTGAAGTCTCCGGCGTGGCGTTAAAACGCTTCTTTTACTTTTTCATCCCGGCGATGCTGGTGGTCTACTTTCTGCGCCAGGACAGCAAAGCGTGGCTGTTTTTCCTCGTCAGCACGGTCGCCTTTGGCTTGCTGACTTATATGATTGTCGGTGGCACTCGCGCCAATATCATCATCGCATTCGCTATCTTCCTGTTTATTGGCATTATTCGCGGCTGGATTTCGTTGTGGATGCTGGCGGCGGCGGGCGTGCTGGGGATTGTTGGCATGTTCTGGCTGGCGCTAAAACGCTATGGAATGAATGTGAGCGGCGATGAAGCGTTCTATACGTTTCTCTATCTCACTCGCGACACCTTCTCGCCGTGGGAGAATCTGGCGTTGCTGTTGCAGAACTACGACAACATCGACTTCCAGGGCCTGGCTCCAATTGTCCGCGATTTCTATGTCTTTATCCCTTCCTGGCTGTGGCCGGGTCGCCCGAGTATGGTGCTGAACTCCGCCAACTACTTTACCTGGGAAGTGCTGAATAACCACTCCGGACTGGCGATCTCGCCTACGCTTATAGGCTCACTGGTGGTGATGGGCGGCGCGTTGTTCATCCCGCTCGGGGCGATTGTGGTTGGACTGATCATCAAATGGTTCGACTGGCTGTATGAGCTGGGCAACCGCGAGACTAATCGCTATAAGGCTGCGATATTGCACAGTTTCTGCTTTGGGGCGATCTTCAATATGATCGTGCTGGCACGTGAAGGGCTGGATTCGTTTGTCTCACGCGTAGTCTTTTTTATCGTGGTCTTCGGCGCATGTCTGATGATCGCAAAACTGTTGTACTGGCTTTTTGAAAGCGCCGGACTCATTCATAAACGTACAAAATCATCGCTCCGGACGCAGGTTGAAGGATAACAATGAATAACAACACCACGGCACCGACCTATACGCTGCGTGGCTTACAGTTGATTGGTTGGCGTGATATGCAGCACGCCCTCGATTATCTGTTTGCTGACGGGCATCTTAAGCAGGGAACGCTGGTTGCCATTAATGCCGAAAAAATGCTGACCATTGAAGATAATGCTGAGGTCAGGGAGCTAATTAACGCTGCCGAATTTAAATATGCGGATGGCATCAGCGTTGTACGTTCAGTACGTAAAAAGTACCCGCAGGCGCAGGTTTCCCGCGTTGCCGGTGCCGATCTCTGGGAAGAGCTGATGGCGCGCGCAGGCAAAGAAGGGACGCCGGTATTTCTTGTGGGCGGTAAACCTGAAGTGCTGGCGCAAACTGAAGCTAAACTGCGCAACCAATGGAATGTGAATATCGTTGGCAGTCAGGATGGTTATTTTAAACCCGAGCAGCGTCAGGCGCTGTTTGAACGCATTCATGCCAGCGGAGCGCAAATCGTCACCGTTGCGATGGGATCGCCAAAGCAGGAGATCTTCATGCGCGACTGCCGTCTGGTGCATCCAGATGCGCTGTATATGGGCGTTGGCGGGACTTACGATGTTTTCACCGGTCACGTAAAACGCGCACCGAAAATCTGGCAAACGCTGGGACTGGAGTGGCTCTACCGCCTGCTTTCGCAGCCGAGCCGCATTAAGCGTCAGCTTCGTTTGCTGCGTTATTTACGCTGGCATTACACCGGCAACCTCTGATTTTCCTCTCTTTGTAAAGCGACGGAGTGGTCACTTCGTCGCCTGTCTGCTTTTTTATTACACAAAGCATTCAAATTTTTAATGCTTTATTTGCCATTTCTCCTGAATTACGAAAACATTCGCAACACTCGATGTACCCATAACGATAACCGGTAACACCGGAAAGCATGCAAACACAACACGAGGATTTATGGCAGATAACAAACCAGAGCTACAGCGTGGGCTGGAAGCTCGACATATCGAACTCATCGCCCTGGGGGGCACCATTGGCGTCGGCCTGTTTATGGGGGCCGCCAGTACCCTGAAATGGGCCGGGCCATCCGTATTGTTGGCCTATATCATCGCCGGGCTGTTCGTCTTTTTCATCATGCGTTCAATGGGCGAAATGTTGTTCCTCGAACCGGTTACCGGTTCGTTCGCCGTTTATGCGCATCGTTATATGAGCCCGTTTTTTGGTTATCTCACCGCCTGGTCTTACTGGTTTATGTGGATGGCGGTGGGGATCTCAGAAATCACCGCCATTGGCGTTTATGTCCAGTTCTGGTTCCCGGAGATGGCGCAGTGGATACCCGCATTGATCGCAGTGGCGCTGGTGGCGTTGGCGAATCTGGCGGCGGTGCGGTTGTACGGCGAAATCGAGTTCTGGTTCGCGATGATCAAAGTCACCACGATTATCGTGATGATTGTCATTGGCCTGGGCGTGATTTTCTTTGGCTTTGGCAATGGCGGGCAGTCGATTGGTTTTAGCAATCTCACAGAGCATGGCGGTTTCTTTGCGGGTGGCTGGAAAGGGTTCCTGACCGCGCTGTGTATTGTGGTGGCGTCCTACCAGGGCGTGGAGCTGATTGGCATTACTGCCGGTGAAGCGAAGAATCCGCAGGTGACACTGCGCAGTGCCGTAGGCAAAGTGCTGTGGCGGATCCTGATTTTCTACGTAGGCGCGATTTTCGTTATCGTCACCATCTTCCCGTGGAATGAAATTGGCAGCAACGGCAGCCCGTTCGTACTGACTTTTGCCAAAATCGGTATTACCGCAGCGGCGGGCATTATCAACTTTGTGGTGCTGACGGCTGCGCTCTCTGGCTGTAACAGCGGCATGTACAGTTGCGGACGTATGCTCTACGCACTGGCGAAAAACCGTCAGTTACCGGCGGCGATGGCGAAAGTTTCCCGTCACGGCGTACCAGTTGCGGGTGTGGCAGTATCTATTGCTATTCTGCTAATTGGCTCATGCCTGAACTACATCATTCCCAATCCGCAGCGTGTGTTTGTCTACGTCTACAGTGCCAGCGTGCTTCCGGGGATGGTGCCATGGTTTGTGATATTGATAAGCCAGCTGCGTTTTCGGCGTGCACATAAAGCGGCGATTGCCAGCCATCCGTTCCGCTCAATCCTGTTCCCGTGGGCCAACTACGTAACAATGGCATTCCTGATTTGCGTTTTGATCGGCATGTACTTTAATGAAGATACGCGTATGTCGCTGTTTGTTGGCATCATCTTTATGCTGGCGGTGACGGCGATTTATAAAGTTTTTGGCCTTAATCGCCACGGGAAAGCGCATAAACTGGAGGAATAAGCAGCAAAACGCACAAACCGTAACCAAACGCGCAATTTATTTAAAAAGGGACTAGACAGAGGGGTGGGAAGTCCGTATTATCCACCCCCGCAACGGCGCTAAGCGCCCGTAGCTCAGCTGGATAGAGCGCTGCCCTCCGGAGGCAGAGGTCTCAGGTTCGAATCCTGTCGGGCGCGCCATTTAGTCCCGGCGCTTGAGCTGCGGTGGTAGTAATACCGCGTAACAAGATTTGTAGTGGTGGCTATAGCTCAGTTGGTAGAGCCCTGGATTGTGATTCCAGTTGTCGTGGGTTCGAATCCCATTAGCCACCCCATTATTAGAAGTTGTGACAATGCGAAGGTGGCGGAATTGGTAGACGCGCTAGCTTCAGGTGTTAGTGTCCTTACGGACGTGGGGGTTCAAGTCCCCCCCCTCGCACCACGACTTTAAAGAATTGAACTAAAAATTCAAAAAGCAGTATTTCGGCGAGTAGCGCAGCTTGGTAGCGCAACTGGTTTGGGACCAGTGGGTCGGAGGTTCGAATCCTCTCTCGCCGACCAATTTTGAACCCCGCTTCGGCGGGGTTTTTTGTTTTCTGTGCATTTCGTCACCCTCCCTTCGCAATAAACGCCCGTAATAACTCATTGCCCCACGGTATGATTTCGCCCTTAACGTATTGAAGGATGACTTCAGGCAAGGAGTGACCATGCTGCAACAGGTTCCAACGCGTGCTTTTCATGTGATGGCGAAACCGAGTGGTTCCGATTGTAATCTGAACTGTGACTACTGTTTTTATCTCGAAAAACAATCCCTTTACCGCGAAAAGCCAGTCACGCATATGGACGATGACACGCTGGAAGCGTATATCCGTCACTATATCGCCGCCAGCGAACTGCAAAACGAAGTGGCTTTTACCTGGCAGGGCGGCGAACCAACGCTACTCGGGCTGGAGTTTTACCGCCGTGCCGTAGCGCTACAGGCGAAATATGGTGCTGGCAGGAAGATAAGTAACAGCTTCCAGACTAACGGCGTGCTGCTGGATGACGAATGGTGCGCGTTTCTCGCGGAGCATCATTTTCTTGTTGGTTTATCGCTGGATGGTCCGCCTGAGATCCACAATCAATATCGCGTGACTAAAGGTGGCAGACCCACGCATAAGCTGGTGATGCGTGCCCTGACGCTGCTGCAAAAACATCATGTCGACTATAACGTGCTGGTCTGCGTTAATCGCACCAGCGCGCAGCAACCGTTGCAGGTATATGATTTTTTGTGCGATGCGGGAGTGGAATTCATCCAGTTTATTCCGGTGGTCGAGCGCCTGGCTGATGAAACGGCTGCCCGCGAAGGACTGAAATTGCATGCGCCTGGTGATATTCAGGGTGAGCTAACGGAATGGTCGGTGCGCCCCGAGGAGTTCGGTGAATTTCTGGTGGCGATATTCGACCACTGGATTAAACGCGACGTCGGCAAGATTTTCGTGATGAATATCGAATGGGCGTTTGCCAATTTTGTCGGTGCGCCGGGTGCGGTTTGCCATCATCAGCCAACCTGTGGGCGCTCGGTGATTGTTGAGCACAACGGCGACGTTTACGCCTGCGATCACTATGTTTATCCACAATATCGGCTGGGGAATATGCACCAGCAAACAATTGCAGAAATGATCGATTCCCCGCAACAGCAGGCGTTTGGTGAAGATAAATTTAAGCAATTACCGGCGCAGTGTCGCAGTTGTAACGTGTTAAAAGCGTGCTGGGGAGGCTGCCCGAAACACCGCTTCATGCTCGATGCCAGCGGCAAACCGGGGCTGAATTATTTGTGTGCCGGGTATCAGCGTTATTTCCGCCATCTACCGCCATATCTTAAAGCAATGGCTGATTTGCTGGCGCACGGTCGCCCGGCCAGTGACATTATGCATGCGCATTTGCTGGTGGTGAGTAAGTAAAAAAGCGGCCATTTTGTGGCCGCCTGCGGTTGATTGCCGGATGCGGCGTAAACGCCTTATCCGGCCTACATGATCGTGCAAATTCAATAAATTGCAGCGTTCTGTGGATACTGGTTTGGGTGATCGTATCCGGCAAAGCCTTTGCGTGCGGTGGCAGTTGACGGGGTATCTGCTGCGCTGGCCATGAGAGGAAGAGCGGCGGCGACAGCAACAACAAGACGTTTGGGTGAAAACGAAATTTCCATGCAAAATGCTCCGGTTTCATGTCATCAAAATGATGACGTAATTAAGCATTGATAATTGAGATCCCTCTCCCTGACAGGATGATTACATAAATAATAGTGACAAAAATAAATTATTTATTTATCCAGAAAATGAATTGGAAAATCAGGAGAGCGTTTTCAATCCTACCTCTGGCGCAGTTGATATGTAAGGCAGGTTTATTATATCGCGTTGATTATTGATGCTGTTTTTAGTTTTAACGGCAATTAATATATGTGTTATTAATTGAATGAATTTTATCATTCATAATAAGTATGTGTAGGATCAAGCTCAGGTTAAATATTCACTCAGGAAGTTATTACTCAGGAAGCAAAGAGGATTACAGAATTATCTCATAACAAGTGTTAAGGGATGTTATTTCCCGATTCTCTGTGGCATAATAAACGAGTAGATGCTCATTCCATCTCTTATGTTCGCCTTAGTGCCTCATAAACTCCGGAATGACGCAGAGCCGTTTACGGTGCTTATCGTCCACTGACAGATGTCGCTTATGCCTCATCAGACACCATGGACACAACGTTGAGTGAAGCACCCACTTGTTGTCATACAGACCTGTTTTAACGCCTGCTCCGTAATAAGAGCAGGCGTTTTTTTATATGTCAGGAAGGCCCCGGAGGTGCTTGCCCCCGGGTGAGAAGGAACTACTGTGGTGGGTTGTTCTGCAACGTTAACATCAAACCGTCGTGACGCATCGCTGCAGCTTCTTCCGGCTTGTGCAGTCTGTCCAGCGCGTCGGCAAGCCATGCGTAATCGTAGGCGTCCGGACGTTGTTTCAGCGCTGCGCGGAAGGCGAGCGATGCTTCCTGCCATTCTCCGTGCTTCATCAGTGACTGGCCCAGTGTGCTCCACAACAGCGGGCGATCGCCGACGTTTTTGATCTGCTGGCGCAGCACTTTTTCCAGCTGTTCCGGATTGTTGGTTTTCAGTCGAGGAATCGGCAGCAGTAGGCGATCGTCGTACTGGCGTTTCAGGCCATCGATGATAATTTGCTGGGCAGTATCATGATCGTCACATTCAATAAGATGTTCCGCCATTGCCACCTGCAACGCTACCTGATGACGCGTTTTCCGGCTTTGGTTTTTCCACCAGTTACGCAAACCTTCACTACCGTTATCGGCACGCGCCTGATCCATCAGGCCAATCCATGCCTGTTGTTCCAGCATTGCACGATGTTCTTCATCACCAACATGGGCTTTCGCCATTGATGGGATGATATCCAGCAGAGAACTCCATGCACCTGTGCGGATATACGCCTGTTCCGCCAGACGTAATACTTCCGGATGGCGTGGCGTAACTTCCAGCAGCTTATCCACGCCGTGGCGTGCAGCATGGTTTTCATTACGGGCCAGTTGCAGACGTACACGGGTGATTTCTACCGGAATGGTGTCATTGCCGGCCAGCTCCGCTGCGCGTTCCAGATGTTGGTTGGCGCGCGCTTCATCACCACGTTGTTGCGCGGCTTCGGCAGCCAGTAGATAGTTCACCACCGGTTGTTCAGCGTGATCGGCATTTTTCGCCATCAGCTTTTCAACTTGCTGATAATCGCCTTCCGCCAGTTTCAGCAGCGCCTGTTCGGTCTGCTTACGTGCACGGCGACGCTTACGCCCGACAAACCACCCACGGGTGTGCGCGCCAGTGCGGAAGATCCGCCGCAGTAGCCACTCAATGGCAAACAGCACTACCATCGCCAGAATCAATATGATCGCCAGGCCCGTGACGCTGGTTTCGATATTGTAGTTGTCGGTCTGGATCAGCACATAACCCTGATGACCGGCAATCATCGGGCCAACCACTATCCCCGCAATCAGCAACACAAAGAGTAATAACACTTTTAGCATGGTTATTCTCCTTGCGGCGCGGCTGCCGGAGTATCACCTTGCGGTGCAGGTGCAGGTGCAGGTGCAGGTTTAGCTTCCGTTGTCCCTGCTGCCGGTTGTGCCAGCAGGTTACGCACGCGAGTCTGCATCAGTTTTTCCAGCATCGCCTGGCTTTGCAGGGTTTCCGGAAGATCCATCGAGATATTTTGCTGGCTTAACTGGTCCACCTCGTCGAGGAACGCTTTGGTGGTGGCATCATCAGTATCGTAGTAAGCACGTACCCAGGTGGAGACGTTCTCCAGCGCCTGGCGATAAGTCTCTTCCTGGTGACGCGGTACAGCTTGTGCTGCGACCAGCAGGCGAGAGCGAATATTTTCGCGCAGATAGATATCCTGATTTGGCGCTAACAGCGGTACGGCGGTGTCATCACGACGGCGAATCGTAATGAAGTTGTCCATAAAGTTCTGCCAGCTTTTTTGCAGATTGATACGCCATTCGCTGATGGAACTGGAAAGCTCTTCACCGTCTGAATCCATCGGCGAACCATCGCTGTCATTATCGGCCAGACGCAGGTTATCTACCTGATTTGAAAGCTGATTAAGCTTAAGGATGATGCCGTCATAATCCACCTGCGATACTGCAGAAAGGCTGGCGATATCATCGGTAATTGCCCGACGAACGGTAATCAGACTCGGGTCATTCATATCCGCCAGGCTGGCGTCTGCACTTTTCAGCAACGCTGCAGCGGTCGTGACGTCCTGATCGCTCCACAGCTTCCGTCCGGCGAGTTTCACCAGAAAATCGGCCTGAGCCAGCAGCCAGGTTTTAGCATCGCTGCCGGAAATGGTGGCGACCTTTTGTTGGACTTCATCCAACTGTTTTGCCAGCGTTTCTTGCTGACGATTCGCCTGCTTAAGTTGTGCAGCTTGTTGCTTAATAATGCCTTCCAGCTCGGCTTTTTGGCTCTCCTGGGCTTTTTGCAATGCCGTCAGTTGGTTAGCCAGGGCATCGCTGGTGGCGGTCTGATTGACGGCCTGTTGTTTACCCCAGCCATACAAACCGACGCCCGCCGCCAGAGCAATAGCGATAGCCACCGCGCTGAGAATCAATGCGGTATTGTTCTTACTCTTTTTTTCTGTTGCGACAGGTTGTGACGTGGTGTCCACGGCCTCCCTGGTCTCTTCAACCACGGCGGAGGTTTTTTCTTGTTCCGTCATTATGGCTTCCTGTTATGAGAGTTATTGTAATGCCCGTAAAAGCGCATCGTTGTCAGCGTTATCGGCGACCTTAATGTCTTGCCAGCCCAGTTCCCGGGCGAGTTTCGCCAAACGCTCACTGACGACCAATAGTCGACAGTGTAGTAACCAGTGCTCACGATACCATTGTGGGATCAGCGACCAGAGTTGCTGCAACATTTCACCGCTGGTAACAACGACCATCGTCACCTCGCGGGATTGCCAGCGCATCGCTTCTTCTGCACCATCGTAATGGATTGCGCATCGTTGATAACATTCACAAAAAGTGACCTCAGCACCGCGCGCTGTCAGGGTATCCCCAATTAGCTCACGACCGCCATTGCCACGTAATATCAGCGCACGTTTGCCCGCAATATTTTGTAATTCAGGTAATTGTAGCAAGACTTCGCTGATTTCCCGATCCTGCGGGTAGAGAATCTTCTGTCCGCTTACGGTATGTAGCGCCAGTGCGGTGGTGCGTCCAATGGCGAAATAATCAGGTAGTCGGGGCCATTTACGATCTTGCTGATGCAGCTGTGATTGGGCAAAAGCAACCGCGTGTTGCGAGAGGGCAAACAACAGATCGCTCTCCCCCAGCGCCGCCAGTTGATCAGCAAGTTGCGGTAATTGTTGACCCGGAGAAAACTCAATCAGCGGAAAATGCCAGGCCACCTGCCCCAGTGTGCGCAGACGGCTCACTAACTCTTCTCCAGCGGGAGACGGGCGGGTGACCAGGATACTCATGCCGGGGCGTCTCCGTTATAGACTTCAGCGAGGATCTCGCGCGCGCCGTTATTCAGTAGCTCTTCTGCCAGCGAAATCCCCATTTGTTCGGCATCTTGCGGCGCACCGCGGCGTTCACCGCGAATAATCTGCGAACCGTCCGGCGCGCCGACCAGCGCACGCAGCCAGATTTCGCCATCAATAAGCTCGGCGTAGCTACCAATTGGCACCTGACATCCGCCTTCGAGACGGGTATTCATGGCGCGTTCTGCGGTAACGCGCAGTGCAGTTTCGTGGTGATTCAGCGCGGCAAGCAGCTCGCGAGTGCGTGAATCATCAAGGCGGCATTCAATACCCACCGCACCTTGTCCTACCGCCGGAAGAGAAATCTCGGGTGGCAACGCGGCGCGAATACGTGACTCCAGACCTAAACGTTTTAGTCCGGCTACGGCAAGAATGATGGCATCGTATTCGCCGTTATCCAGTTTGCTCAGGCGAGTGCCGACGTTGCCGCGCAGGGAGCGGATAATCAGATCCGGACGGCGTTCAGCCAGTTGGCACTGGCGACGTAAACTGGACGTCCCGACGATACTGCCTGCCGGTAACGCATCCAGACTGTCATAGTTATTGGACACAAAGGCATCGCGAGGATCTTCACGCTCACAAATAGTGACCAGTCCCAGACCTTGCGGGAATTCAACCGGCACATCTTTCATTGAGTGTACGGCGATATCGGCGCGATTTTCGAGGAGCGCGACTTCCAGCTCTTTTACAAATAAGCCTTTTCCGCCTACTTTCGCCAGCGGCGTATCAAGAATCACATCGCCGCGCGTCACCATCGGTACCAGTTCAACGACCAGGCCCGGATGGCTCGCCATCAACTTGTCTTTGACATAGTGTGCCTGCCAGAGTGCAAGTGGGCTTTGGCGTGTGGCAATTCTTAAAACATTGTCTAACATGCTTGTTACCGTCATTATCATCCGTGGTCCATCCTAACATCCTTGCCAGAGTGATGTCAGTGTTGTGGTGAAACGTAGACGCCTGCGCAAACCGTAAAATGAGGTCTGGCAGTGGATCCTGACAGGCGTTTCACGCCGTCGTAATAAGGAATTTACAGAGAATAAACGGTGCTACACTTGTATGTAGCGCATCTTTCTTTACGGTCAATCAGCAAGGTGTTAAATTGATCACGTTTTAGACCATTTTTTCGTCGTGAAACTAAAAAAACCAGGCGCGAAAAGTGGTAACGGTTACCTTTGACATACGAAATATCCCGAATGCCGCGTGTTACCGTTGATGTTGGCGGAATCACAGTCATGACGGGTAGCAAATCAGGCGATACGTCTTGTACCTCTATATTGAGACTCTGAAACAGAGACTGGATGCCATAAATCAATTGCGTGTGGATCGCGCGCTTGCTGCTATGGGGCCTGCATTCCAACAGGTCTACAGTCTACTGCCGACATTGTTGCACTATCACCATCCGCTAATGCCGGGTTACCTTGATGGTAACGTTCCCAAAGGCATTTGCCTTTACACGCCTGATGAAACTCAACGCCACTACCTGAACGAGCTTGAACTGTATCGTGGAATGTCAGTACAGGACCCGCCGAAAGGTGAGCTTCCAATTACTGGTGTATACACCATGGGCAGCACCTCGTCCGTAGGGCAAAGTTGTTCCTCTGACCTGGATATCTGGGTCTGTCATCAATCCTGGCTCGATAGCGAAGAGCGCCAGTTGCTACAACGTAAATGTAGCCTGCTGGAAAGCTGGGCCGCCTCGCTGGGTGTGGAAGTCAGCTTCTTCCTGATTGATGAAAACCGTTTCCGTCATAATGAAAGTGGCAGTCTGGGGGGCGAAGATTGTGGCTCCACCCAGCATATACTGTTGCTTGACGAATTTTATCGTACCGCCGTGCGTCTCGCCGGTAAGCGTATTCTGTGGAATATGGTGCCGTGCGACGAAGAAGAGCATTACGACGACTATGTGATGACGCTTTACGCGCAGGGCGTGCTGACGCCAAATGAATGGCTGGATCTCGGTGGCTTAAGCTCGCTTTCTGCTGAAGAGTACTTTGGTGCCAGCCTTTGGCAGCTCTACAAGAGTATCGATTCCCCATACAAAGCGGTACTGAAAACACTGCTGCTGGAAGCCTATTCCTGGGAATACCCGAACCCACGTCTGCTGGCGAAAGATATCAAACAGCGTTTGCACGACGGCGAGATTGTATCGTTTGGTCTCGATCCATACTGCATGATGCTGGAGCGTGTTACTGAATACCTGACGGCGATTGAAGATTTTACCCGTCTGGATTTAGTACGTCGCTGCTTCTATTTAAAAGTGTGCGAAAAGCTCAGCCGTGAACGCGCCTGCGTAGGCTGGCGTCGCGCAGTGTTGAGCCAGTTAGTGAGCGAGTGGGGTTGGGACGAAGCTCGTCTGGCAATGCTCGATAACCGCGCTAACTGGAAGATTGATCAGGTGCGTGAGGCGCACAACGAGTTGCTCGACGCGATGATGCAGAGCTACCGTAATCTGATCCGCTTTGCGCGTCGCAATAACCTTAGCGTCTCCGCCAGTCCGCAGGATATCGGCGTGCTGACGCGTAAGCTGTATGCCGCGTTTGAAGCATTACCAGGTAAAGTGACGCTGGTAAACCCGCAGATTTCACCCGATCTCTCGGAACCGAATCTGACCTTTATTTATGTGCCGCCGGGCCGGGCTAACCGTTCAGGTTGGTATCTGTATAACCGCGCGCCAAATATTGAGTCGATCATCAGCCATCAGCCGCTGGAATATAACCGTTACCTGAATAAACTGGTGGCGTGGGCATGGTTTAACGGCCTGCTGACCTCGCGCACCCGTTTGTATATTAAAGGTAACGGCATTGTCGATTTGCCTAAGTTGCAGGAGATGGTCGCCGACGTGTCGCACCATTTCCCGCTGCGCTTACCTGCACCGACACCGAAGGCGCTCTACAGCCCGTGTGAGATCCGCCATCTGGCGATTATCGTTAACCTGGAATATGACCCGACAGCGGCGTTCCGCAATCAGGTGGTGCATTTTGATTTCCGTAAGCTGGATGTCTTCAGCTTTGGCGAGAATCAAAATTGCCTGGTAGGTAGCGTTGACCTGCTGTACCGCAACTCGTGGAACGAAGTGCGTACGCTGCACTTCAACGGCGAGCAATCGATGATCGAAGCCCTGAAAACTATTCTCGGCAAAATGCATCAGGACGCCGCACCGCCAGATAGCGTGGAAGTCTTCTGTTATAGCCAGCATCTGCGCGGCTTAATCCGTACTCGCGTGCAGCAACTGGTTTCTGAGTGTATTGAACTGCGCCTTTCCAGCACCCGCCAGGAAACCGGGCGTTTCAAGGCGCTGCGCGTTTCTGGTCAAACCTGGGGGTTGTTCTTCGAACGCCTGAATGTATCGGTACAGAAACTGGAAAACGCCATCGAGTTTTATGGCGCGATTTCGCATAACAAACTGCACGGCCTGTCAGTGCAGGTTGAAACCAATCACGTCAAATTACCGGCGGTGGTGGACGGCTTTGCCAGCGAAGGGATCATCCAGTTCTTTTTCGAAGAAACGCAAGACGAGAATGGCTTTAATATCTACATTCTCGACGAAAGCAACCGGGTTGAGGTATATCACCACTGCGAAGGCAGCAAAGAGGAGCTGGTACGTGACGTCAGTCGCTTCTACTCGTCATCGCATGACCGTTTTACCTACGGCTCAAGCTTCATCAACTTCAACCTGCCGCAGTTCTATCAGATTGTGAAGGTTGATGGTCGTGAACAGGTGATTCCGTTCCGCACAAAATCTATCGGTAACATGCCGCCTGCCAATCAGGATCACGATACGCCGCTATTACAGCAATATTTTTCGTGATGAACGTGCCGGAAAGCGAGGCTTATCCGGCATGCAATCTTAGCGGAAACTGACTGTTTCACCCGCCTGCTGCGTCGCCGCCTGTTCCAGCAAATCCCAGAAGGTTTCGCCGCTGCGATCGCAAATCCACTCATCGCCTTTCAGATCAAAATGGTAGCCGCCTTGTTTGGTTGCCAGCCATACCTGGTGCAGCGGTTCCTGGCGGTTGATAATGATTTTGCTGCCATTTTCAAAGGTAATGGTCAGTACGCCGCCGTTGATTTCGCAGTCGATATCGCTGTCGCCATCCCAGTAGTCCAGGCGTTCTTCAATGGTCAGCCAGAGTTGATCAGCCAGGCGATGAAATTCACTGTCGTTCATTGTTGTATCCTGTTTTTAAGTGATGGCGGCAGTATAGCGGTATGGGGTCAGGGCTTCAAAGTTTGCACCTCTGCTGCTGCGTTCCGGCATGATTCATCCGTCACCGGAATAATGATGTCTCTGTTTTGAACTTCACGTACGTTCTCCTCTCTGACACGAGTTTTCGCCGGGCAGGGGGAGGGCGTAATCCTTACCTCTGTATCGGTCCATGTATAAACATTGCGATCGTCATAAGCGAAGCGATCGTTTTTAGTTAGCGGACCGTTAACTGGAATAATTTGCAAGCTCTTTGACCGTAATTGGCGGATAAAGTAAGCATGCTGTTTGCCGCTATTAAATGAGCGATCAATGACCAGGTCTGGCGTATCCAGCGGGATTATCTCAAGCTGGTCTTCACCAAATGTCGATAATTTTGTTACATACAGCCGATCTTTATATTGCGCAATATTGCCAGTAATCAGATGAAATTGTTCAGGTTCAATACCTGGTAGGTCTATCCACTTGCTCCACTGACGGTCGGGCGTGAGCTGTTTACGCCAGCGAACGCGACTTTCCCCTACTTCAAAAGAGACGTCATCATCTACGGGTATCGCTTTGCCTGATAATTGACCAAAGGGATAACGATGCAGACCCTTATTGTCGCGAAAAACCAGCAGTGAATGAGGTATCCAGCGAATTATCTCAAATGAGTCTGCATTCGCCGTAAGGTGAACGCCATTTAAATAAATATTCTGCCCACTGCGGATAAGCAGATCATTGGAATACGAATTTCTGTTTACACTCATAAGACGTGGATTAATACCCCACCATCTTTTTTCTAATACAGTAACATCACTGCTGCTCCCCTGACGTCGACCGGACAAGTAGAGATTTTTACTATCCATCAGCGTGGTAGAGTTACCTTCGATAGCTTTTAGTGTCGCCAGATCAACACGTGACGCGCCGCTATTACTTTCGGTGCGCTGTCCGTCAAAATAGAGGCTATATTTATCGACCGCGAAGCGGCCCATAGCCTGAAAGCTGGCAATATCGACAGTGGGGGTTCCCGGTGGATTGCTAACGATTTTGCCACGCCAGAGAATAACGCGGCCGTCTGTCACCCAGTGGTATTCCTCATTTTTTATGCTTATTTCATCGGTGGGTATATAGCCTTCCACCAACTCCCGCTCCCCGGATATATTTGTCACAAGGCGCAAATCGGCTCTGTTCATCTTCGGAAATTGGGCAATGATTTTCTCATCCTCCCCATAACCTTTACCGTAAGACATAACACCGTGATCATTGTAATAGTCGAACCCTATGGCCTGTACAGCAGGCGTCAGAAATATGTGCCCCAACAGGATGAGTGCAACTGTGATTATTTGACCATTCATTTTGTCGCCTCATTGCGCGGGGCAGGAATAAATTCGCCGTCATCAGTAATTTTTCCGTCCAGATATCCCGTTTTGTAATTTACGCCATAGCCATATCCCGAATGTTGTTCCTTCCAGATTAAGCGAACTTGTTTCGGATCAGCGGTGCGGTATCGCCAGAGCTGCGCGCCATCAAAGCTGTAAACGTAGCGGTTATCGCGGGCATACCATCTGCGCAAAAAGGGATGGTCATTAAGATGGGCTTCGCGTTCATCCGGAGAGTGGTTATCCAGTAAGATCAGCGGTCCGTCAGATTCAAACACGTGTAAACCGGAATGGTATGGCCACCCTTCGGCACGCGTAAGTAAATAGCCGTGGCGTTTCCCGGCGTTGAAACGTTTGTTGATAATAAGATTGGGATCATCAAGTTTCACGATCTCCAGCTTGCGGTCACCAGACTCTGTTTCGATGATGGTATAAAGCGAGTCCTGATACTGGGCGACAGCATCACTGATGGGGTGAAACTGTTCCGGATCGAGTCCGGGTAATTCTTCCTGTTTACAAGCAGGCCCTTTACGCCAGAACACTTTCTTTTCCAGCAGAGAAAAATCCAGACAGTGCTTTGTTAAATCTTCATCCCACGCCAGATTTTCCTTGTCGAGGACTTTACGCTGTAGCCCGTTTTTATCACGCCAGGTCAAGAGTGAGCCGGGCATCCAGCGTACGACGGAAAAGGTGTTCGGGTCGGCATCAAGCTGTTCGCTGTTGATCAGGATTTTGGTCCGTGTACGAGCCAGGGTATCCCAGGGGCCAAATGGGGCAGGAAGGCAGGGATTGAATGCTGTAGAGAATTTACCGCGCTGATCCCATGATTTTTGTGCCAGTACCGTAAAGGTGTCAGGATCATCAAGGCGCTGACCATTTGCGTAAAGATAATGCTTGTCACGGAGAATCAAACCTAGCCAGTCTGGTTTCCATTGCGGGTTAAATTCTACCTGACGCAACGTTCGGCGGTTTAGTTGCTGGTTGCTATCGGTGCGTTTGCCTTCGTAATAGAGGCTGTACTTATCTGCGGCAAAATCACCCCATGCCTGAAATGACGAGATATCGACTGGCGGTGTGCCTGGAGGGTTTTGCACAATCTCGCCAGCGTAGAGAATAGCGCGACCATCGCTATAGTAAGAGTAATGGGGAAGAGTTGCGTTTGCGCCGCTGTAGACAACGTCTGTCGTGAGATCAGTAGCCGGGGGCACCGTTTCCCAATCCTTCAGTTTTGTTGGGTCAATTAACAAATTCGGTAACAGACGCAGACGCTTGTAGTTAATCTGCGGTAGCGAAAGATTGGTCTTTTCATAAGGGCGCAGGTACACCACGCCTTTTCCTTGTTTCTGGTAAATATTATGTTCCGGCTCATCAAGCCGACATCCCCATGCCGATGATAAGAACAATGAACAAGACAACAAACAAACCACATTGCGATAGTGCATAAAGCCATCCTGGCGCGAGGTGCCGATCACGAAACTACCAGCAGAACATAATTCCCCGCACGTAAGCGTAACTTTTGCGGCAAATCGTCACTTTTCAGAATCCATAAAGGTCATTGCTATTTTCTGATAGTTGCTGGGTAAACGTGATGTTTCCATTCGCGATATAAATACGAGGTACTGCGCCATGGTGTGACTGATCACGTTAAAATATTCCGGATTGACGCCGGGAAGGGTTTCAACATGCGGCTCTGCCCCCGTTGCCTACTTTATTGTCTTTCGCGAGTTGTACCCAGGTCCCACCATCGGTATCTAACATTCCCCACATTATTACGCTTTCTGCCGAACGTGATTTTTATAGAAATCTATCAATTCATTTTTCCTGTGGCATAAAGTTTATCTTTCACATCCTGCCGAACGCGGGTCTTGTACCCCCCATTGTGAAGATCTTCATACGGAGAAAAAGAATCTTTACTCCACCCCAGCAGCACTTTATCGCCAGGCATAAAATGCACATGCAGAAAATCTTCTCCCCATTCTCTTTTGGGGAGAGGTAACGTCATATTCCGTTTCTCCAGACGCATTCCAGCATTATACTGTGTACGAGTAGTACTTAATGTCCAGATAACCTCTGCCGTATCCCCACTAACATCACCACAACAGGTTGTTGAACCGCCACCATTTGCAAAAGCATTCGCGCCCGCCACGCCGTTAACACTGAATCCCAGTATCGGGCGGTCAATTTCACTGTGGATTTCCAGAATCACTCCACCTCTTGGTCCTCCCCATACTGCCTGTCCTATATTCCACAACACGACCAGTACCGGAACGACAATTAACGTCCGCCATACCCAGCGCCCCCACCGGGCATAACCGCGCGTAAGCTTTTGGTCAAATTTTTCCAGTTGGGTAAATAGCCCCATCAGATTTTATTCCCTCTTATCACCAGGTTGGCAAAGTTGTATGTCACTGGCGACTAAGGTCAGACAACAAAATTGCATGGTGCGCCACTCTTTTAAAAGCTCCATGCCGACGATAAGAACAACGAACAAGCCAACAAACAAACCACATTGCGATAGTGCATAAAGCCATCCTGGCGCGAGGTGTTGATCACGAAACTGCCAGCAGAACATAAATCCTCACGAGTAAGCGTTATACTCGCAGCATTTCCTCACTTTTCAGACTTCATAAAGAGTCGCTAAACGCTTGCTTTTACGCCTTCTCCTGCGATGATAGAAAGCAGAAAGCGATGAACTTTACAGGCAATCCATAATGAAAAACGTGTTTAAGGCACTCACTGTATTACTTACTCTCTTCAGCCTGACGGGCTGCGGTCTGAAAGGTCCGCTCTATTTCCCGCCAGCAGATAAAAACGCACCGCCGCCGACCAAACCGGTAGAGACGCAAACGCAATCCACGGTGCCGGATAAAAACGATCGCGCCACTGGCGATGGTCCATCCCAGGTGAATTACTAAAAGTCAGTTTCTGTACCCGCGTGATTGGAGTAAATGATGCAGTTCTCGAAAATGCATGGCCTTGGCAACGATTTTATGGTCGTCGACGCGGTAACGCAGAATGTCTTTTTTTCACCGGAGCTGATTCGTCGCCTGGCTGATCGGCACCTGGGGGTAGGGTTTGACCAACTGCTGGTGGTTGAGCCGCCGTATGATCCTGAACTGGATTTTCACTATCGCATTTTCAATGCTGATGGCAGTGAAGTGGCGCAGTGCGGCAACGGTGCGCGCTGCTTTGCCCGTTTTGTGCGTCTGAAAGGACTGACCAATAAGCGTGATATCCGCGTCAGCACCGCCAACGGGCGGATGGTTCTTACCGTCACCGATGATGATCTGGTCCGCGTAAATATGGGCGAACCCAACTTCGAACCTTCCGCGGTGCCATTTCGCGCTAACAAAGCGGAAAAGACCTATATTATGCGCGCCGCCGAGCAGACAATCTTATGCGGCGTAGTGTCGATGGGAAATCCACATTGCGTGATTCAGGTCGATGATGTCGATACCGCGGCGGTAGAAACGCTTGGTCCTGTTCTGGAAAGCCACGAGCGTTTTCCGGAGCGCGCCAATATCGGTTTTATGCAAGTGGTTAAGCGCGAGCATATTCGTTTACGCGTTTATGAGCGTGGGGCAGGAGAAACCCAGGCCTGCGGCAGCGGCGCGTGTGCGGCGGTTGCAGTAGGGATTCAGCAAGGTTTGCTGGCCGAAGAAGTACGCGTGGAACTCCCCGGCGGTCGTCTTGATATCGCCTGGAAAGGTCCGGGTCACCCGTTATATATGACTGGCCCGGCGGTACATGTCTACGACGGATTTATTCATCTATGAAGCAACCAGGGGAAGAACTGCAGGAAACACTCACGGAGCTTGATGACCGGGCGGTTGTCGATTATCTGATTAAAAATCCTGAGTTTTTTATCCGTAATGCGCGCGCAGTAGAAGCGATACGTGTGCCGCATCCGGTACGCGGCACCGTTTCGTTGGTCGAGTGGCACATGGCCCGCGCACGTAATCATATTCATGTTCTGGAAGAGAACATGGCGCTGTTGATGGAACAGGCTATCGCCAACGAAGGCCTGTTTTATCGCCTACTCTACCTGCAGCGCAGTCTCACCGCCGCCAGCAGTCTCGACGATATGCTGATGCGCTTTCACCGCTGGGCGCGCGATCTCGGCCTGGCAGGTGCGAGTCTGCGCCTGTTTCCGGATCGCTGGCGCTTAGGTGCGCCGTCGAACCACACTCATCTGGCATTAAGCCGTCAGTCTTTCGAACCGCTGCGTATTCAGCGTTTGGGGCAGGAACAGCACTATCTTGGGCCGCTTAACGGACCAGAGCTGCTGGTGGTGCTACCGGAAGCGAAAGCGGTGGGATCGGTGGCTATGTCGATGCTGGGAAGCGATGCTGATTTGGGTGTCGTGCTGTTTACCAGTCGCGATGCCAGTCACTATCAACAAGGGCAGGGAACGCAGTTACTTCATGAAATTGCGCTGATGTTGCCGGAGCTTCTGGAGCGTTGGATTGAACGCGTATGACCGATTTACACACCGATGTAGAACGCTACCTACGTTATCTGAGCGTGGAGCGCCAGCTTAGCCCGATAACCCTGCTTAACTACCAGCGTCAGCTTGAGGCGATCATCAATTTTGCCAGCGAAAACGGCCTGCAAAGCTGGCAACAATGCGATGCAGCGATGGTACGCAATTTTGCTGTACGCAGTCGCCGTAAAGGGCTGGGAGCAGCAAGTCTGGCGTTACGGCTTTCTGCGCTACGTAGCTTTTTTGACTGGCTGGTCAGCCAGAACGAACTCAAAGCTAACCCGGCGAAAGGTGTTTCGGCACCGAAAGCGCCGCGTCATCTGCCGAAAAATATCGACGTCGACGATATGAATCGGCTGCTGGATATTGATATCAACGATCCCCTCGCCGTGCGCGACCGGGCAATGCTGGAAGTGATGTACGGCGCGGGCCTGCGTCTTTCCGAACTGGTGGGGCTGGATATCAAACACCTCGACCTGGAGTCCGGCGAAGTGTGGGTGATGGGGAAAGGCAGCAAAGAGCGCCGCCTGCCGATTGGTCGCAACGCTGTGGCGTGGATTGAGCACTGGCTTGATTTGCGCGACCTGTTTGGTAGCGAAGACGACGCGCTTTTTCTGTCGAAACTGGGCAAGCGTATCTCCGCGCGTAATGTGCAGAAACGCTTTGCCGAATGGGGCATAAAACAAGGGCTGAATAATCACGTTCACCCGCATAAATTACGTCACTCGTTCGCTACGCATATGCTGGAGTCGAGCGGCGATCTTCGTGGTGTGCAGGAGCTGCTGGGTCATGCCAACCTCTCCACCACGCAAATCTATACTCATCTTGATTTTCAACACCTTGCCTCGGTGTACGATGCGGCGCATCCACGCGCCAAACGGGGGAAATAATGCGTTTTTACCGGCCTTTGGGGCGCATCTCGGCGCTCACCTTTGACCTGGATGATACCCTTTACGATAACCGTCCGGTGATTTTGCGCACCGAGCGAGAGGCGCTTACTTTTGTGCAAAATTATCATCCGGCGCTGCGCAGCTTCCAGAATGAAGATCTGCAACGCCTGCGCCAGGCGGTACGGGAAGCGGAACCCGAGATTTATCACGACGTGACGCGCTGGCGTTTTCGTTCGATTGAACAAGCGATGCTCGACGCCGGGCTGAGTGCCGAAGAAGCCAGTGCCGGCGCACACGCAGCAATGATCAACTTTGCCAAATGGCGCAGCCGGATCGACGTCCCGCAGCAAACCCACGACACCTTAAAACAGCTGGCGAAGAAATGGCCGCTGGTGGCGATCACCAACGGTAACGCCCAGCCGGAGCTGTTTGGTTTGGGGGATTATTTTGAGTTTGTGCTGCGCGCTGGTCCGCACGGGCGCTCAAAACCGTTCAGCGATATGTACTTTCTGGCGGCGGAAAAACTCAACGTGCCGATCGGCGAGATCTTACATGTTGGGGACGATCTCACCACTGACGTGGGTGGGGCAATTCGCAGCGGAATGCAGGCTTGTTGGATCAGACCGGAAAATGGCGATCTGATGCAAACCTGGGACAGCCGTTTACTGCCACATCTGGAAATTTCCCGGTTGGCATCTCTGACCTCGCTGATATAATCAGCAAATCTGTATATATACCCAGCTTTTTGGCGGAGGGCGTTGCGCTTCTCCGCCCAACCTATTTTTACGCGGCGGTGCCAATGGACGTTTCTTACCTGCTCGACAGCCTTAATGACAAACAGCGCGAAGCGGTGGCCGCGCCACGCAGCAACCTTCTGGTGCTGGCGGGCGCGGGCAGTGGTAAGACGCGCGTACTGGTGCATCGTATCGCCTGGCTGATGAGCGTGGAAAACTGCTCGCCATACTCGATTATGGCGGTGACGTTTACCAACAAAGCGGCGGCGGAGATGCGTCATCGTATCGGGCAACTGATGGGCACCAGCCAGGGCGGTATGTGGGTCGGCACCTTCCACGGGCTGGCGCACCGCCTGCTGCGTGCGCACCATATGGACGCCAATCTGCCGCAGGATTTCCAGATCCTCGACAGTGAAGACCAGCTACGCCTGCTTAAGCGTTTGATCAAGGCGATGAACCTCGACGAGAAGCAGTGGCCGCCGCGCCAGGCAATGTGGTACATCAACAGCCAGAAAGATGAAGGCCTGCGTCCGCATCATATTCAAAGCTACGGTAATCCGGTGGAGCAGACCTGGCAGAAGGTGTATCAGGCGTATCAGGAAGCGTGCGATCGTGCGGGTCTGGTGGACTTCGCCGAGCTGCTGCTGCGCGCTCACGAGTTGTGGCTTAACAAGCCGCATATCCTGCAACACTACCGCGAACGTTTTACCAATATACTGGTGGACGAATTCCAGGATACCAACAACATTCAGTACGCGTGGATCCGCCTGCTGGCGGGCGACACCGGCAAAGTGATGATCGTCGGTGATGACGACCAGTCAATCTACGGCTGGCGCGGGGCGCAGGTGGAGAATATTCAGCGTTTCCTTAATGATTTCCCCGGTGCCGAAACTATTCGTCTGGAGCAAAACTACCGCTCTACCAGCAATATTCTGAGCGCCGCTAACGCCCTGATTGAAAACAATAACGGGCGTCTGGGTAAAAAACTGTGGACCGATGGCGCGGACGGTGAGCCTATTTCCCTCTATTGCGCTTTTAACGAACTCGATGAAGCGCGTTTTGTGGTTAACCGCATCAAAACCTGGCAGGACAACGGCGGAGCGCTTGCCGAGTGCGCCATTCTCTACCGCAGCAACGCCCAGTCGCGGGTGCTCGAAGAGGCGTTATTGCAGGCCAGTATGCCGTACCGTATTTACGGCGGGATGCGCTTCTTCGAACGCCAGGAAATCAAAGATGCGCTCTCGTATCTGCGCCTGATTGCCAACCGCAACGACGACGCGGCCTTTGAGCGTGTGGTGAATACGCCAACGCGGGGTATTGGTGACCGGACGCTGGACGTGGTACGTCAGACATCGCGCGATCGCCAGTTAACACTCTGGCAGGCATGTCGTGAGCTGTTGCAGGAAAAAGCCCTCGCCGGGCGAGCTGCCAGCGCCTTGCAGCGATTTATGGAATTAATCGACGCCTTAGCCCAGGAAACTGCCGATATGCCGCTGCATGTACAGACTGACCGGGTAATTAAAGACTCCGGCCTGCGTACCATGTATGAGCAGGAGAAGGGCGAAAAAGGTCAGACGCGTATCGAAAACTTAGAGGAACTGGTGACGGCAACGCGCCAGTTCAGCTACAACGAAGAAGACGAAGATTTAATGCCGCTGCAGGCGTTCCTCTCCCATGCGGCACTGGAAGCAGGTGAAGGGCAGGCGGATACCTGGCAGGATGCGGTGCAGTTGATGACGCTACACTCGGCGAAAGGCCTGGAGTTCCCGCAGGTGTTTATCGTTGGTATGGAAGAGGGCATGTTCCCAAGCCAGATGTCGCTGGATGAAGGCGGGCGTCTGGAAGAAGAACGCCGTCTGGCCTACGTTGGCGTAACCCGCGCGATGCAGAAACTGACGCTGACCTACGCGGAAACCCGCCGTCTGTATGGTAAAGAGGTTTACCATCGCCCGTCGCGCTTTATCGGCGAGCTGCCGGAAGAGTGTGTGGAAGAGGTGCGCCTGCGCGCCACGGTAAGCCGCCCGGTCAGCCATCAGCGGATGGGTACGCCGATGGTCGAGAACGACAGCGGCTACAAGCTCGGCCAGCGCGTACGCCACGCTAAGTTTGGTGAAGGCACCATTGTCAATATGGAAGGCAGCGGTGAGCATAGCCGTTTGCAGGTGGCATTTCAGGGCCAGGGTATTAAATGGCTGGTGGCGGCATACGCCCGGCTGGAGTCGGTGTAACGTTGCCGGATGCGGTGCTGCGCACCTTATTTGGCCTAAAAAATCATTCATATTCAATAAATTGCAACGTCATGTATGCCGGATAGGGCGTTTACGCCGCATCCGGCATCTGCGCCATCTTCAGTATCTGACACAAAACTATCGTTTTAACCTTTCCGCTCGACGGAAATCATGGTGACAAAAGGATAGCGTTGCCACGGGATTGCCCCGCCTTTCATATACATATGTGAAATCGTACCATCAAGATAAAGCAGCTGCTCAACGTTCAGTTTCGCTTTGGCATAACAGGCAAAATTCATCTGCTGGTTGATATCGGCGATGGATTTCATGATTAAACTCCTTTGACGACGTCGGCGTTGACCTGCGGAACCCCGATTTCAGCAGCCAGATTCATGGCGGCTATCACCAGGTTACTGACGGCCAGCGGATACAGCAGGCTGACCATGCTTTTACGGTTGCTGCCCAGATTGCTCAGACGGGCGCGGATGGCTTCCACTGCGCTGGCGTCCATGATGTCAGACAGCTGCTTACCGGCGCGTTGCAGTTTGAACGTCAGAAACTCTTCGAGGCTGTTGTCCAGCGGCAGCAGTTCAACCACCTCGCAGCGCTGGACGACCTCACGGACTTCCATGTTGCGTTCGGACAGTTTGTCCGCCAGCTCAGGCTGGCCAATCAGCACGATGGACAGCAGTTTTTTGAAGCCGGATTCCAGCTCAAAGAAGCGTTTGAGGTGCTTCAGCGTCGGAATGGGCAGACTGTGGGCCTCCTCAATCACCAGAACGTGGCTAAAACCCGCCTGACTGCTGTCCTTCAGGACGCGGTGCAACTGGCGGAAACGGGCGTCCTGGCTGCGTTTGATACTCTCCAGCGGCGCGATGGTGCTGATGATGGCCTCGGCGATAGCTGCCGCCTTCAGGGTTTTGCCCTTCACGTCGTTGTCTTCCATGGCGATGATGTATGGCTCGATAACAATCACCGGCGCGTTCTCGCGGTTGACGCGTTCAATCAGGTCGCGGCGCAGCGTGGATTTACCCGCACCGGACTCGCCGATAACCGCCAGAAAGCCACCGTGGCGGGCGGTCTGGAACAGCGCCTCACGCACGTAGCGGATATCCGGCGTGGTGAACACATCGTCCGCGCCCTGCATGGCTTCATCGGCGAACGGGTCACGGAAAAGACCAAACGCTTTTTTGGTTGCTGGAAATAACACCTGCTTTTTGAGTAACATGTTCTCTTCCTCACTGAGGTTGGTTTTATCGGTAGTACCCGCTGTACGGGGTGTGACAGCGCCCTGTGCAGCATCAAAACTTTTCGCTGTATCAATCCCCTTACTTTCCAGATACAACGCCAGACGCTGGCGTACCTCTTCGGGGCTGGTGCGGGGCCACTCGTTATGGTTCACAATCTGGGCCAGCGTGGCCTCGGAAACGGCGACGGCTCTTGCCACCGCCGCCTGCGGGATGCGGGCCTCTTTCAGTTGTTGCTTCAGTACCAGCATGCCTTCCTCCTCAGTTACCGTTAACGATGCTGATAACGCTGTTGCGGGCCGGAGTGGTCAGGGTGACCATGACCTCATCCAGAGCGGCTTCCGGTACGCCGTCCGGGTACTGTGCCGTTAACTGGCGGTAATGTTCCGGCGTCCAGATATGGCCGTTAGCGCTGAACTTCTCGCGCAGGGCTTTCGCCGCCTCCACATGGGTCATGGGACGCTGCTCAATACGCGGCCCGCGCACGTCTGAAGCCTGACCGCGCTTCGGCATATAGGCCGGAAGCGTGGTGTCGTCGATATGTTTGTAAGGGTCAAGTCGCCCGCCGAACGGCAGCGCCTTCGCCTTGCGTGCAGCAGCTGCATCGGCGGCGTTATCGGTGCCGGTGACCAGCTCTTCGATTTCTTTTGCCGCCGTCTGTGCCGGGGTCTCCGGCAGGGCTTTGTAGTTTTTGCCAAACACCGCCGCGCTTTCGGCAAAGCCGAACTCGTTCTTTCTGACCTCTTCGACCAGGAAGAACATCTCGTGACCGTCTTCGCCGGTCAGTACCACCTGCGCCACATCGCTGCGCCATGGGTTACGGGTAATCATCAGTTTTTCACCGACCAGTACGCCCGGTACCGTCGAAACATCAAACTCAGCGCCCCGGAACGGCACACGCAGTTTCGAGGTGACTTTACGGCTTTCCGGCGCAGCCACCGCCAGTTCGCGGCAAACCTCAACGGATGGCGCTTTCTTCAGCTGTTCGGCGGTGATTTTCAGCCACACATCCGTGCGGGTTTTACCGTGGCGGCTGTGGACTGCCGTTGCGTTAAAGTGACTACGCCATTTCACAGCCAGCGCGTTCAGCTCCTCCAGGCTATGAACCGGCTGGAACTTCAGGCCCGGCTCCAGCTTACGTTCGATAATGTCGCGGGCTTTTTCCACCTGCCCGGTAGCGCGAGCGTTATGCGGCTTGTGCGCTATCAGGTCGATACCCAGCGAGCGGCACATGTTTTTCGTCATGCCAGCGGTGTTCGCCGAGCCGGGGTCGAGGTAGAGTATTTTCGGCACGCCGTGCAGCACATCAGCGCCACCACGCTCCTGCATGGCGTTGATAAGAACAGAACAGAGGTTCTCACCGGATTCCGCGCCCATCACGTACTCAACGTAAATCCAGCCGCTGGTATGGTCGGTAATCTCATAACTCCACACACGGTCACTGGCGATGCGTGCGAGGTTGGCAGGCTTGTTCTTATAGAACTTCGCACTGTCCATCACCTGCAGTCCTTTCTGGCCGTTGCTCAGGTAGTAAAGCGTGCAAAGAGAAGCATCAATCTCCCAGACATGGTTGGGATGCAGGCTGGCCATCTCAGACGACGGGGACGGTGCATCAAGCTGTTCCGGGTGCAGACCATAATTACGCAGGGCGCGGCTGATGGTGTCCTCGGACAGCGGGAAAAACTCGCCTGTGGCCTCGTCCGTTCTGCCTGCGGTGATAAAACCGTTTGACCGCAGGGTCTCCACCGCATCCGCGATGGAATACAGGCGCTTACCGTTCTTACGGGTGGCCTCACGCAGCGTGGCAGATATCAGCGCGGCTTCGTCGCGGCTCAGGGCGCTACGCCCGGCATCGGCGCGTTTTTTACGTTTGTCAGTCACTGATACCTCCTTCAGCTTGCGCAGCAGGGTGGCGCGGGAAATGCCCAGTTCGGCGCAGGCGGCATCATATATCGCACCACGCTTACCATGCCCCGCGTCACGTGCCGCGCGGGCAACATAAACCAGTCGTTCAGTCAGGGCGGCACTCATGGGTTATGCCTCCTGCCCGTTAATCTCTGGCGTCGGGTCAGTCAGCCATGAAGGGGCGGCGTTGCCTGTCGGCTCGTCCGGCAGGTCAAATGTGGAGCGCAGGCTACGCGCGGTGCTTTCCAGCTGGCAGACCAGACCTGCCATAAAGTCTCTGGGGGTATCAATCATGTTTTCAGCACAGTATGCGCACAGGGTCTCAAAGGCGCTGGACAGTCGAACGGCGATGGCAGATTCCGCCTCAACCGCTAACGCTGTAACTTCCGCACGCAGCTTCTTCACCTCTTCGTCAGGCTTGGGGGGCTGGATACGGGATTTCTTCTCCAGTTTGGTGGAGAGAGAGTCGATTTTTTCGTTTTTGTCGGCGAGCACGCGCTGTTGTGCTGCGTTGGTTTCGCGGGCTTCACGCAGGGACTGACGTAATTCACGTACCGACATGCGATCTACATCATCCAGAGTCAGACCCGCAACAGTACCGCCATCAGCTAATTCAGCCAGCTCTTCATCATCTTCTGCCACCAGTTCAAACAACTTGGCTTTTCCCAAAAGCGACAACGTTGTCGTTTTTGATTCGAGTTTTGGGGAAAGGTACTTCAACGACGCTTTCATCATTCGTTGGGCTGCCCGTACATGCAGGCCAAGTTGCTCTTCAACGATGGAAACAAAGTCACCATGAGGCTCATTCTCTTTGAGAATAACCAACCGTTTACCCGCTTCCAGCATGGCCTCGGCACTCTGTGCCATGTAGAAACGAGTCTCATGAACGATACGATCTCGCTCATATGGCAGGCCATCACCAAACTGCTGCATGATTTCGAGGCGATGTTCGGTCATGGCATTAAGACTAACGTTGAGGCCATCACTTACCGGCGCATCTTCCATCAGTTCAACTGGTTGTGATTTTGTACGTCCCATTTCAACTCCTTAGTGACTGCCAGCCATAACACGCTGGTTGATTTCATTAATACGATCCTGTGCCCGCGCCATTTCGGTACTGTGTGCCATGGCGATTTGTAAGAGCTGGACTCCAGGAGCAAAACGCCCGTTATCCAGTTTCAGGGCCAGTCCTTCTTCGATAAGGGTATTGAGCGCACGATTGATATTCGCCGGTGACTCGCCCAGAGCCGATGCCAGTTCACTGTTAGAAACACCGTTCAGGGCGTGGCCACGCAGTGCTTTAAGAACGCGCAAAATGCGGGAGCCAGAACTGGATACATTTGCCTTACTCATGTCACATTCCCCTTTTTGCGATATGTGATAATCTGTTACACGGGCTAAAACGTTACGCCGCATTCGAATCTGGTTTCAGACCCAGCTTCACTGCAATTTCGTGTGATTTGCCGTAACGAGCTTTGGTGAAGCCGTTAAGAACCCGGTAGACCTCATTGCGGCTGTAGCCGTTTTCTTCAGCCCAGCGGGTGAAAGTGACCCCGCGCTGGCGGAAGAGTGATTTGACTTGTTCTGCAGTCATCGTTGTCTCCTTTGTTGATGCAATGATGTTTGCCTTATGTGTGGTAGATTATGGTGCAGATTTCCTCACCAGTCAACTTTAAGAGTGCAGAAATACTCACATGATCGGTTTGCGTATTAAAGAAGAAAGAGAACGCCTATCCCTTACGCAGCAAGGGTTAGCTGACGCTATAGGTGTGGCAAAGAGAACTTTCATTGATTGGGAGAAAGATCGCACCTCCCCAACTGCAGTGCAGTTATCTGCACTATCTAAAATCGGCGTGGATGTTTTGTATGTAGTTACTGGGATGAGGAGCCAACCTGTTGTTGCACCTTACGAGTCACAAGAAAAGAAAGAGTTAATGGACGCGTTCGACGACATGAGTCCCGAACAGCGGAGGGCTATTCTTGAGGTCGGCAAAGTCCTCACTCAGCCAAAACCCAGCAAGTTTGCTAGTTGAGCGCACCGGTAAAAAGGGGCTGAGAGTAAAGATAATGTGGTCGATTTTGCTACCTTTCGCAGGCAAAGTTACAAAAAGAATAAATAGGGTTAGAGCGTTCTCACAGACAACATAAGGATATATATGCGTAAGATGCTTTTGGTCTTAGCTCTGTCATTGCTGGCCGGTTGTGATAGTGGATCAGATGGTGTATCGGATTCTCCTTCTACTCCATCCGTAGAATTCAATGTAAAAACGGACGACTTGACTGTAAACAAGCTGTTGCCTGCTATCAAAAATCTACTGCCAGGGTTAAATCGGTACGCAGATCAGTTCGAAAATATTCACGTTGAGCAAAATCATTGGCTCACTATCGTGTTTCATGTTCCCGAAAATGCAAACATACCAGCAGATTATCTCTCTCAGGGGAATAATTGCTTCATCGAAATCAATAAAGAAGGTACAGCTATAAAAGTGCCTAAAAGAGCCTGTAAATCCGTTACCCTAGATAGAGTTGTGCAGGATTTAGATAGCGACTATTGGTTCTATTTCAATGCTGATGAATTAACCTATATGCCGTATGATTTTGCAAAGTTAAACGACAAACAACGTGTAGATATTGGTGTCGCATACCTAAAAAAAATGTGGGATATCGTGCAGATGGTTAAGCAAAAAACAGACTGGCAACCAGATGATTTTCCTAACTACGCCAGATTGTTTAGGCAACTGGAGAGTGAGGGTAAGCAGTTTGTAATGGAGGGGGACATGTTCCCAGCTTATGGCTCTTGCAGGATGGCGGGGGCGAACGCCCAGCAATGGTGGTCTACACAAATTAGCTCACTTAAAGATTTATCTTCAAATGACCCTCAACGAGCTGGTTCCGCTTTAAAGCAAATTAAACGTCAATATGACTCATATCATGAAAGCGCTGTTAGTTGCGCAAAAGAAATCAGGCAAGCTCCACCAGTAGAGAAAAAAATGGAGGTGTTACCCCCTACGTCAGACAATAAACCTCCAAGAGCTGGGTGTCTGATGATATTTACACCTGATGACAAGACTAGCTGGAGCTGCCCGATAAACTGACATTAGCAAGGCTTTCTGCTTTGGGGATTGGCGCTAATGGTTAATTTTATCTGACCAATAAGTAATCCGGTCAGCTTATCTTCGGGGAACGGATGAGACATATTCCCCGCTTGGTTCAGTGCAGCCTGCATCTCTCTTATCGCCTCCGCCAAATTGTCGGCATTGACGCTCAGTGTGTAGATTTTTGCTGCAGTTTCATACTCATCGCAGGTTATTCCCATTAAGTATGAATGTTTGGGTTTATTAGTTGCTGAACTCATGCGTTTCTCCTTTCAGAAATTGCATATCACAAGTTCCTGGCGCGGTGATGACTTACCCGCCAGGCTGTAGTTGATGCAAGCGGTCTGGATGTTGAGGCCTTTGAAAGCCTGTCTCATCTCTGGGATATCATTCACCGATATAATCATCTTCCCTTTGATCCTACGCGCCAAATCTGCCATGTGGTCATAGTTTTCCAGCCCGAATTCCACACCATAACCTTCCGTTCCCCAGTACGGGGGATCACAGTAGAACAGCGTATGCGGGCGATCATATCGCTCAATGCACTGGTGCCAGTTCAGATGCTCTATCAGCGTTCTGGACAGGCGCAGGTGTGCCATCGACAGTTCTTCCTCAATGCGCAGGAGGTTGAAGCGCGGCGCACTTGTGGTGGATGTACCGAACGTGTGATCGGCGACCTTACCGCCAAACGCCTGTTTCTGTAGGTAGTAGAACCGGGCCGCCCGCTGAATGTCAGTGAGCGTTTCTTCCGGCGTATCCTGCAACCATTTGTAAATCTGACGGCTGACCAGCGCCCATTTGAACTGGCGAACAAATTCTTCCAGATGATGCTTGACCACCCGATAGAGGTTCACCAGCTCCCCGTTGATATCGTTAATGACTTCGGTCTTGCTGGGAGTCTTGAGAAAATAGAGCGCAGCTGCCCCGCAAAACGGCTCCACATAGCAGGTATGGACCGGAAACAACGGTAAAATATGCTTCGCCAGACGACGTTTACCGCCAATCCATGGGACGATGGGTAAAGATTGTTCTTTCATTATCCGTAAGCCTTTTGCAATCAGTGAAAATATGGCAGGCTAGTCAGGTCTCGCGAGACTGACTGAACCCTGGTCGGCTCACAGTGCATACCTGTGGGTTGATGACCAGCCTGGTGTTACCGCACCGGGCTGGTCGTTCTTTCAAAGCCATCATGCGGTTCACGTCCGTATCCTCACTATTAACGCTGTTTAAAATCCCTTTCCCCGGCCATTTGTGATGCTGTCTCCACTACACAAGGAGACGCACCATGAAAAACCTGAAAAAATTCATTCCCCCTGTCAAAAAGCCACGTCTCAGCGGCTGGCTGCTGACCTCAGTGCTGCTGCTCGGCACCATCGGTCTTGTATCGCCCCAGCAGCTGCCGGTGGTTGTCTACAAGCTGTCACTCATCACGCTGGCGGCAGTATTGGGCTACTGGCTTGACCGTTCGCTTTTCCCCAAAGCCCGTCCCGGTCAGTACCTGAAGCATGATGACAGGCTGATGGCTGATGGTCGCTTCCCCGTCCAGACTGGCCTTCACCTGGTCTTTTCCGCTGCGCTAATCCGCCGTGCGCTGATTGTTGCCGCAGTCTGTCTGGCCGTAGCGACGGGGCTGTAATCATGAACTGGCCTCAAATCACCCTCATCATCCTGCTTGCCTTTGGTCTGGGCGTAACCGCCATCAAGCATGGCGAGCCACGCAACGATAAATACAGCTTCTGGTGGCAGCTCGCTGGCAACCTGGTTATTGCCTTGCTGCTCTGGTGTGGCGGCTTCTTCAGTCAGGCCCGCGCAGCCCAGCCACCGCAGGCCGCGCTGCAGTATCGCGACGATGTGATCCGTAATGCCCGGCTTGAATGGGGAATGGCTGCGCCGGTGGCCGACTTCGCCGCGCAGCTGCATCAGGAGAGCGGCTGGCGATCTGATGCGGTCTCGCCGGTTGGCGCTCAGGGGCTGGCCCAGTTTATGCCCGCCACCGCCGACTGGATAAGCCAGCTGATGCCGGGGCTTAACAGCCGTGAGCCGTTTAATCCGGCATGGGCCATCCGGGCGCTGGTCAGCTATGACCGCTGGCTGTGGCAGCGCGTCAGCGCCGCCAACGGCTGCGAGCGTATGGCCATGACATTGTCGGGCTATAACGGCGGTCTGGGCTGGGTACAGCGGGACAAGCGGCTGGCCTCGCAGCAGGGGCTGGACAGCACCCGCTGGTTTGGTCATGTCGCCACGGTGAATGCCGGACGCAGCGCCGCCAACTGGCGGGAGAACCGTCATTATCCGCAGCGCATCCTTCGGGAGCTGGCCCCCCGTTATCTGACATGGGGGGGCGGCAGCTGTGTGGACTAACCTGCTAAAAAATCTGCCGTGGCGCAGTCTGCTGCTGGCAGTGGTCATAAATGCTTTTCTGATTGGACTTTATTACCTGGGCTACAAAAGCGGGCATGAAAACGCCACGCGCGACGGCGATAAGGCGGTCAGTGAGTTGCAGTCAGAATTCGACACGTACAAAACGGAGCAGGCAACGCTTGAGAACGCTGCGTTGCGGGCCTGGGCAAAACGGTATCAGGAGCAGGTAGCAATCGGGCAGCAGGCCGAGGCCAGTTACCTTGAGCAGATTGCTCAACTGGAGAGCCAGAACAAACAACTACAGGGGCAAATTAACGATGTCACACAGCGCTGGATTGATGAAAAAGGTAAGAGCCATCCCATTGAGTGCGTGTTTACTCGCGGTTTCGTGCGCCAGTACAACGCCGCGCTCGGATATGACAACGCATCCGTCGACACCGGTCATTCAGACACAGCTGCCGCCGCTGGCACCGGCACTGGCGCAGCGTCCGGGCAACCTGAAGCCGCTGACGCCTGGCTACGCGACTCAGGCGTCTCCCAGCGTGACGTCCTCGCCAACATCATCGACAACGCGAAGCAGTGCCGCATCTGGCGCAGCCAGATAAACAGTCTGCTGGACGAACGGGAAGGATTACAGAAATGACGTTGCAGGTTGAATTCTGGACGGTGGTGGGTTTTCTCATCACCTTCATGAGCTTTGTCGGTGGCATAGCCAAATGGCTGTTCAGTAAAGCGGAAGAGCGTCAGGCGGCGCGGTTCGCCTCCCTTGAGCAGTCGCTGCAGCAGTCCGCCTCCAACTGGGGCGAGCTGGAAAAAGAATTTATGCGGTTTAAGGCGGATTTACCGCTGAACTACGTCCGCCGAGAGGATTATATCCGGGGCCAGACGGTCATCGAGGCCAAGCTGGACGCGCTCTACAACAAACTGGAACTGGTACAGCAGTACCGCCATACAGGAGGTCGTAATGGTTGATATCGCCCGCGTGCGCCGGGAGTCCCTGCGCTGGAGTCTGCTGGTTGCTCTGAACAAAACCCGCCCATACACCGCCAGCGAGACGCTGCTGCTGGACGTGTCCCGCGCCATCTACCCGGACACCACGCCGCTGGAGCTGCGCCGTGAGCTGGATTATCTGGCCGACCGCAAGATGGTTGATCTGGAGAAAAAACCCTCCGGTGACTGGTTTGCCGACCTGACCCGCCTCGGCGTTGACCTGGTGGAATACACCGTGGAATGCGGCCCCGGTATCGCCCGCCCGGAAAAGTACTGGAGTGAATGATGGCCAGACGCAGCACGATAGAAAAGCTGCCGGAAGACGTGCGTCGCTGGCTTGAGCGGGCGCTGACTGAATCCGGCTTCAGCGGGTATAACGAGCTGGAGTCCCTGCTGCGTGAGCAGGGTTACGTCATCAGCAAATCGGCTATCCATCGCTATGGCCAGAAGATTGAGCGCCGTTATGGCGCTATCCGTGCGGCCACCGAAGCGGCTCGTATGCTGACCGAAGGTGCGGCTGACGATCAGGATGCACGTTCGGAGGCGGTGATCGCCCTGATTCAGACCGAGCTGTTCGAGAGCATCGTCCAGCTGCAGGAAGCGGAAGAAGGCGAAGTCGACCCTAAAGAGCGCGTGGCGCTGCTGTCGAAGGTGGCGAAGAACGTGGCCACGCTGTCACGCGCTTCCGTCAACCTCAAGAAGTTCCAGTCTGAAGTCCGGGCCAGAGCGCAGCAGGCGGCCAGCAACGCCGAGAAAATTGCCCGTAAGGGTGGACTGTCAACCGATGCGGTACAGGCGCTGCGCCGTGAAATTCTGGGGATTGCCACATGAGCCAGCTTGCTCCCGTTTTGCCTGATACCTCGGCGCTGGATATTCCCGCCGTTCTGATGCCCTACCAGCAGCGCTGGGTGGCTGACACGTCTCCGCTCAAGGTGATTGAGAAGAGCCGCCGAACCGGTATCACCTGGGCTGAGGCGTCCGATGACGTGCTGACCGCAGCCTCTTCAGCCCCTGCGGGCGGGATGAACGTGTATTACATCGCCTATAACCAGGACATGACCGTCGAATATATCCAGGCGTGTGCGATGTGGGCGCGGGCATTCAACTATGCCGCCAGTGAAATCGAAGAGGGTTTCTGGGAAGAGGACGAGGACGACAAGCATATCAAGACCTACACCATCAAATTCCCTGACTCCGGCTTTCGTGTCGTCGCGCTCTCCAGCCGTCCGTCTAACCTGCGTGGCCGTCAGGGCATTATCGTTATCGACGAAGCGGCGTTCCATGAGCAACTGGACGAACTGCTGAAGGCGGCGCTGGCGATGCTTATCTGGGGCGGTAAAGTGCGCGTTATCTCCACCCATGACGGTGACGATAACCCGTTCAATACGCTTATCGGTGATATCCGGGCCGGGCGTCAGGGGGGCAGCGTACATCGCATTACTTTCCAGGAGGCCGTGGCGGAGGGACTGTTCCACCGCGTCTGCCTGCGTACCGGGAAAGAATGGTCGGAAGCGTCCGAGCAGGCGTGGATGGCATCGGTATACAAATTCTACGGTGCCGGTGCATCGGAGGAGCTTGACTGTGTTCCGGCTAACGGTGGCGGAGCCTGGCTGTCACGCGCCCTGATTGAGTCCCGTATGTCGGCTGGCACGCCGGTGTTGCGCCTGACCTGCCCGGAGGGTTACGAGCTGAAGCCCGACGACGTCCGCTGGAGCGATACGCAGGAGTGGCTTGATACGCATCTGAAACCGTTGCTGGAGGCGCTCCCCGCTGACGCACGTTCTTTCCTGGGTCGCGACTTTGGCCGCAGCGGTGACCTGTCGGTGGACTATCCCCTGCTGCAGGAGAAGAACCTGGTTCGCCGCGTGCCGTTCGTGCTGGAGCTGCGCAACGTGCCGTTCAAACAGCAGGAGCAAATCGCCTGGTACCTGATGGATGGCCTGCCAAACCTGATGGGCGCGGCGCTTGATGCCCGTGGTAACGGCTCTTACCTCGCCGAATACGCCATGCAGCGCTACGGCTCCAGCCGGGTTAAGCAGGTGATGCCAACTGAAAACTGGTATCGCGAGCATATGCCGCCGGTCAAGGCTGCGCTGGAAGATGGCAACCTGGTGGATTTACCGAAGGATGAAGACACGCTGGACGACCTGCGGGCCGTTCAGGTGGTAAACGGCGTTCCCCGCGTGCCGGAACAGCGCTCAAAAGCGAAGTCTGACAGCGGCAAACGTCACGGGGATTCAGCCATCGCGCTGGCGCTGGCGTACTTCGCCAGCCGTGAAATTAACAAAGGGCCGGTGAAGGCAAGCTCACGCCGTCGTCGTCAGGCGGCCCGTATGCTGGAGGATTACTGATGGCCCGTGGACTCTGGGTTTCACCCAGTGAGTTCGTCAAATTTGCCGAACCCAATAAAACGCTGACGGAGCAGATCGCCTCGCGCAGCCGCTCCATCGACTTCTTCGGGCTGGGGATGTACCTGCCTAACCCTGACCCCATTCTGAAATCTCAGGGCCGGGATATCCGCATCTATCGCGAGCTGCGTACCGACCCGCTGGTCGGCGGCTGCATCCGCAGGCGTAAGGCGGCGGTCAAGTCGCTGGAGCGTGGTCTTGAGCGCGGTCATGCCCCGGCGCGGGTATTCAGCTTTATCCGGGATATGCTCGATGATCTGGATTTGTCCCGCATCATCGGCGAGATGACCGACGCCGTTCTCTACGGGTATCAGCCCTGTGAGATCATGTGGGGGCGTTCTGTTAAATCCTGGGCCATTGCCGATATTGTGGGTAAGCCGCCAGAGTGGTTTCAGTTCGACAATGACAACCTGCTGCGCTTTCGCGCCAAGGACGCCGGGCTGGAAGGCGAGCCGGTACCGCTGAACAAGTTCGTGGTACCGCGTCAGGATGCGACCTACGACAACCCGTATGGCTTCCCTGATTTGTCGATGTGCTTCTGGCCCGTAACATTCAAAAAAGGCGGTATGAAATTCTGGGTGCGTTTTGCCGAGAAGTACGGCTCACCGTGGGTCATCGGCAAGCATCCACGCGGGACGGCCCAGGGCGAGATTGACCTGCTGCTGGATTCCATGGAGGCGATGGTCGAAGACGCGGTGGCCGCTATCCCTGACGATTCCTCTATCGAAATCAAGGAGGCAGCAGGCAAGGCCGACAGCAGCGATATTTATCAGAACCTGATAACGCTTGCCCGCAGTGAAATCTCCATCGCCCTGCTGGGGCAGAACCAGACCACCGAGGCCAACAGTAACCGCGCCTCCGCGCAGGCCGGACTGGAGGTCACCGATGATATTCGTGACGCTGACGCTGATATCGTGGAAAGCGCGGTGAATCAGGCTATCAGGATGGCGGTATCAATGAACTTTGGCGATGTGGCCAGCCCCGTCTGGAAGATGTGGGAACAGGGAACGGTCGACGATACCCAGGCAACCCGCGACGAGAAACTCAGCCGCGCCGGTGTGGTCTTCACCCCGCAATACTTCAAGCGTGAGTACCAGCTGCAGGACGGCGATATTGACGAGACACCACCGTCAGAACGCCAGAAGAACATGCTGCCGCTGTCATTTGCCGAGGCCATTGATGCCGATATTCAGGCACAGCAGGCCCTGGACGACGCGCTGGATATTCTGATGAACGGAGGCGCGTTAAATGGCACGCTGGAACCCGTACTGGCTCCTCTGTTTAAGCGGGTTGAAGATGGCGTCAACCCGTCTGAGCTGCTGGGCGAACTGGCCGAGCTGTACCCTCAGATGAACGCTGAAGACCTGCAGGAACGGCTGGCACGGATTATGTTTGTTGCAACTGTCTGGGGGCGTCTGCATGAGCGTGACAACGGCTGAACTGGCGTACTGCATGACGTTGCCCCCCAAACGGGCTATCAGTTACCTGAAGTCCAAAGGGTATAGCTTCACGTGGGACTGGGAGGAGATGTGGCAGGATGCCCATGCTCGCGCCTTTACCGTCGCCAAAGTGACCCGCCTTGATATCCTGGAAGATATTCGCGGGGCACTGCAGCAGGCTGTCGATGAAGGAAAAACAGGCCGCTGGTTCCGGCAGGAGCTGGAGCCGGAGCTGCAGCGTAAGGGATGGTGGGGGCCACGTGACACCACCGACCCGGTAACGGGCGAGCCGGTCACCATCCAGCAGGGCAGCCCGTGGCGGCTCGACACCATCTTTCGCACCAATATGTCCGTACTCTACAGCGCCGGTCGCTGGGCTGAGCAGATGGAGAACGTCGACGACAGGCCGTACTGGATGTATACCGGCATCAACGACAGCCATACCCGCAAGAGCCATCTGGCGCTGCATGGTCTGGTACTGCGCTATGATGACCCGTTCTGGCAGGCGTTCTACCCACCGAACGGCTGGCGCTGCCGCTGTGGTGTGATTGCCCTGAGCGCGGCGGATGTGCGTGCCCGTGGCCTGAAGGTGTCAGGTTCTGGCTCAGCCATGGGATGGGAGCTGAAGCTGGTTTCAGAGAAAACAGGCGAGATGCAGAACGTCGCCACCTTCAATACCGGCACCACGAAGGTGGCCACCGACGTCGGCTGGTCTTATGCGCCGGGGGCTGCATACCGTCCCGACCTTGCCCGCTATCAGGGTACGCTTCAACCGCTGGCACAGCAGGAACTGAGAGGATAACGATGGCTTCCGATAACCTGGTCAATGTCACCATTAACGATGAATCCCTGCGCCGGAGCCTCCGTGCGCTGGACCTTGCAGCCACAGACCTGGAACCCGCAATGCGCAAAATCGCCGGAACCCTGCTGGCGGAAACGCAGTTTAACTTTCTCGATGAGGGGCGTCCGGGGTGGACTCCCTCACTGGCAGCGCAGGAGCGCGACGGACAAACGCTGCAGGATACCGGGCGTCTGATGGGGTCGGTATCAACCGACCATGACGACCGGCAGGCAGCGGTTGGCACTAATGTCGTTTATGGGCCGATTCACCAGTTCGGTGGTAAAACGGGACGTAATGAGTCCGTTGAACTTCCTGCCCGTCCGTTCCTGCCGCTGACGGGGGACGGTGAACTACAGCTTGAAGTGGTTGTCCCCATCCTCGATACGATTGTCCGCCATCTTGAAGCAGCGGCCCGTCGCTGAGTTTTGTCTCTAGAGGCGGGTGATTTATCATTGCCAGCCGCTGAGGGGCTGTATTACCTTTATAAAGGCTTTACAGCCCCCGCTTCGCACCACTATTCGCCCGCAGCGTGACATTCCCCGTACTGATACCCCCGATTTTTTCTAAAGCAGATTAAAAGCGCTGCTGATGCTTTTTCCACAGACTGTCCCCGACAACGTAACGCGGGACAGCAAAATGGAAGCCATTCACATTTTTAAAGCCGGTACTCATACCGATATGCACGGCAAGAAACTGCCGTTCACGCAAAGCGATCTTGCCGCCTGTGTGAAAGCCTATGACCCGTCCGTCCACGAAGCACCGCTCGTTATTGGCCATCCCCAGACGGAAGACCCGGCATGGGGCTGGGTGAAATCCCTGTCGCTTAACGGCGGCGATCTGCTGGCTGAGCCTGACCAGCTCGACCCGCAGTTTGCCGAACTGGTGGGCAACGGGCGCTTCAAGAAGGTCTCAGCCTCGTTCTATCTCCCGGACTCACCGAACAACCCGAAGCCCGGCACGCTTTACCTGCGTCATGTCGGCTTTCTGGGCGCGCAGCCACCGTCCATTAAGGGGCTGAAGCAGGTTTCGTTTGGTGAGAAAGAAGAAGGCGTCGTGGAGTTTGCCGACTGGAGTGATATCACCAACGCCTCTTTATGGGGCCGTCTGCGCGATTTTCTGATCGCCCAGTTCGGGCTGGACGAGACCGACAAGGTGCTTCCTTCATGGCAGGTGGACTCCCTGCGCGAAGAGGCTTACCGCGACACCGGGAAGTCTGAACCGGACTTCAGTGAACACAATCCCAACCCTCAACAAGAGAACAGCACCATGACTGATGATGAAATCAAAGCGATTCAGGCGGAAAACACGCGTCTGAAAGCGGAAGCCGCCCAGCGGGCAGAGCAGGAAGCGAAAACCCGGCAGGAAAAACTGCACGCGGACAACGTCTCCTTTGCCGAGAAGCTGGTCGGCGCGGGTCGCCTGACCCCGGCAGCAAAACCGGTTGTTGTTGCCATTCTTGATGCGGTAGCCGGTGGCGACAAGCCTGTCGAGTTCGCCGAGGGCGATACCCGCACCCCGCTGGCCACGGCGTTTAAGACGCTGCTGGATGGCACTGCCCCGGTACTGAATTTCAGTGAGCACGCGACCAAAGACCGCGTGAACACGGATATCAAAACGACGTCAGCAGAGTTCGCTGAAGCCGACCCGGAACGTCTGGCGCTGCATCAGAAAGCGCTGGAACTGTCGAAAAAAGAAGGCATCAGCTACGACGCTGCTGTCTCCCGCTGCCTGTAATTAAGGAGAGAACATGTCTGACTATTTAAAGGGTAAGCGCGTTGTTGACCCGGTGCTGACCAGCATCGCTCGCGGCTATAAAAATGCCGCGTTCATCGGCGAGCGCATCTTCCCCATTGTCCAGACCGATAAGGAAGGTGTGACCGTCCCGACTTTCGGTAAATCCGCCTTTGTGGAGTACGACACCGAGCGTGCCGTAGGGGCTGACAGCAACGTTCTGGTTCGCGAGAAAACCGGCACGCTGGACCTTGTTCTCAACGAACACGATCTGGCCGCGCCGGTGGACTATCGCGAGCAGGCGGAGTCAATGTTCAACGAAGAGGCCAAAGCCATTCGCCGTGTGACCAGCGGCGTCAACCTGAAGCGCGAACTGTATGCGGCCCGTCTGGCTCAGGACAAAAAAGTCTATCGCGCGGCTAACGTCAAGGCGCTGGCTGCAGCTGAACGCTGGGCCGGTGGTCAGGGTGATCCGATTGGCATCATTGAAGGCGGGATCGAAGCGGTACGTAACGCCACCGGCCTGCGTCCGAACCTGATGACCATGGGGGCAAGCGTCATGTCGCTGCTGAAGTTCCACCCGGCGATTCAGGCCGCGATTGGAGCCAACGAGCGCAAGCGTATCACCATCGAAATTCTGAAAGACCTTTTCCAGCTGGAAGATGTCGCTATCGGCGAGCCGGTCTCCATGGCCTCCATGAAAGACGCGCAGAACAAGGACAAAGTCCCGACCGATATCTGGGGCGACAACCTGATGCTGCATTACGTCGGCAAACCCCAGCCGGGCACCGACAGCGCCGACGAAAACGAGCCGTCCTTCGGTTACACCCTGCGCCGTAAGGGCATGCCGGTAGCGGACAAATACGACGGCGTCGGCGGTAAGGTGAAGTACTGCCGTTATACCGATATCTACAAAGTCGCCGTGGTCGGTGGCGATGCCGGGTATCTCGTCACCAACATCGTGAAATAAGGAGACGGCCATGGGTACAACTCAGCAGGTCATTCTGACCACTACCGTGACGGCCAGCGCTGCGCTGACGCAACAGCGCTTTGTCGGTGCCGATAACGCACCCTGTCAGGCCGGAGCCGTCGCGCTCGGCGTGGCTGAGGTGGATGCCGCTGCCGGTGATGTAACGCCGGTCAACGTACTGGGTATTGTTGCGGTTGAGGCTGGTGCCGCGATTGCTAAGGGGCAGAACGTCCAGTCGGATGCAAACGCCTGCGCCGTTCCCCAGACAGCCGCCACGGAAGATACTCCTGCGGGTATCTCTGCCGGGATTGCGCTGGATGAGGCACTGGCCGAAGGCGACGTTATCCGCATCCTGCGCGGGGTGTGACATGTACTGCACCCTGGCGGATTTACAGGAACAGGTGCCTGAGTCAACGCTGATTCAGCTCACCAATGAGGTCGTGGATTTCGACACCCCTGCCACGGTGAATGTGACGGTTGTGGACAGCTGTATTCGCTACGCCGGGGAGTTGATTGATGCGCACCTTCGTGGCCGCTATACCCTGCCGCTGGCAGAAGTGCCTACCGTTCTGCGGGATATTGCCATCACGCTGGTGCGTTACCGCCTGTATGTCCGTCGTCCTGAAGGTGATCTGCCTGACACCGTCAAAGACGACAACAAAGAGGCCCGGCGTCAGCTTGAGGCTATCCGCGACGGGAAGCTGACGCTGGGGCTGCAGTCCACTCAGAAGGATGTGCCTGAGTCCGGTGAAATCCGGGCGCGGGCACGCCGCCCCACCTTTGGCGGGCGCGACGGCTTACTGGAGAAATACTGATGAACGTTCTGCCCGTCCTCGATGCGGTGCTGGCCCGGTTGCGCGAGAAGCTGCCCCAGTTGCAGGTGGAGTACTTCCCGGAAAAACCATCCGAATACCGCCTGAATCATCCTGTTGGGGCGTTGCTGCTGAGTTATGCCGGTTCGCGCTTCGACAAACCCGATGATATTGGTGCGGTGATCCAGCCTCAGACTATCCAGCTCTGCGTCTCGGTGGTCTTCCGCCAGCTCAACGGTAAAAGAGGTGCGATTGACGTTCTGGATGCAGTCCGCCGCATCCTCGGTGGTTACACCCCGCCGAACTGCCGCCGTCGTATATGGCTGACCCGTGAAGTGTTTATCGGTGAGGTCAAGGGGCTGTGGCAGTACGCTCTCGACTTCGCAACCGAAAGCGTCTTTATCGAAGACAGCGACTTACCGTCCGGCCCGCTGTTAACCGAAGTGAACTATGAGGAAAGCGAGTGATGAAAGAATACCGCTATTCCGGCCCGGCCAGCGGCGTCACGCTGTCGGACGGAACCGAAATCCTGCTCTGGCCGGGGAAGAATGTTTCCCTGCCGGAGGAGCATGACTATGTGAAGGTACTGGTGGCGCTGAAGCATCTGACGCCGGTATCTGAAGAGACTAAACCCGCCAGCACACCGGCTGTGCAGTCACCAAAGCGCAGGAACGGCGGCGACAACGATGTAAAACTGGAGGACTCCCATGGCAGCTAACTATCTGCATGGCGTCGAAACCATTGAGGTGGAAAACGGTGCCCGCCCGGTAAAAACGGTGAAGTCTGCCGTCATTGGCCTGATTGGTACCGCCCCCATGGGGGACGTCAATACGCTGGTGCAGTGCCTGTCTGAGAAAGATGCAGCGGCGTTTGGCAGCCAGCTCACTGGCTTTACCATTCCGCAGGCACTGGATGCGATCTACGACCATGGGGCAGGCACCGTTCTGGTCATTAACGTGCTTGATCCGGCTGTGCATAAAACCGCTGTGGCCGATGAAGACGTAACGTTCGACAAGGCGACGGGCAAGGCACAGCTGGCTAATCCGGTGGTCGCGCAGCTGGTACTGAAACCGGACAGCGACGGTCAGCCTTATGTGGAAGGTCAGGACTACTCGCTTGATGCGCAGACCGGGATGATTACTAACCTTGGTAAAAGCATTGCTGCAGATGCAACGGTCAAGGCCAGCTATAACTATGCTGATCCGACCAAAGTCACCCCGGCTGATATCATCGGTGCCGTTAACGCGGCGGGCAACCGTACCGGCATGAAGCTGCTTAACGACAGCTTCAACCTGTTTGGCTACTTCGCCAAAATCCTGATTGCTCCGGTATTCTGCACCCAGAACAGCGTCTCGGTTGAGCTTATCGCCATGGCCGAGAAGCTGGGCGCGGTGACCTACATCGACGCGCCGATTGGTACCACTTTTGCGCAGGCTCTGGCGGGGCGTGGCCCGGAAGGCACCATTAACTTCAATACCAGCTCCGACCGCGTCCGTCTGTGCTATCCGCACGTCAAGGTGTACGACGCGGCCACCAACAGCGAACGGCTGGAGCCGCTGAGCCAGCGTGCTGCAGGTCTGCGTGCCAAAGTCGACCTGGATAAGGGCTACTGGTGGTCGTCCTCCAACCAGGAGATTCTGGGTATCACCGGCGTGGAGCGCCAGCTGTCAGCAATGATTGACGACCCGCAGAGCGAGGTGAACCTGCTCAACGAACAGGGCATCACTACGGTCTTCAGCAGCTACGGCAGCGGCCTGCGTCTGTGGGGGAACCGTATGGCGGCATGGCCAACGGTCACCCATATGCGCAACTTTGAGAACGTTCGCCGCACCGGGGATGTGATCAACGAGTCCCTGCGTTATTTCAGCCAGCAGTACATCGACATGCCGATTACCCAGGCGCTGATTGATGCGCTGACGGAGTCGGTCAACGCCTACGGTCGCAAGCTGATTGGCGACGGTGCGCTGCTGGGCTTCAGTTGCTGGTTTGATCCGGCCCGTAATGAAGAGACAGAGCTGGCCGCCGGTCATCTGTTGCTGAGCTACAAATACACGCCGCCACCGCCACTGGAGCGACTGACGTTTGAGACCGAGATCACCTCGGAATACCTGTTAACCCTGAAGGGGAATAGCTGATGGCAAAGATTGAGATCAACCGCATCACGAATGCCAACATCTACCTGGATGGCGCTAACCTACTGGGCCGGGCCGAGGAGGTCAAACTGCCTGACGTCTCCATGACCATGCAGGAGCATAAGGCGCTGGGGATGGTGGGCAAGGTGGAACTCCCTGCAGGCTTCGACAAGCTTGAGGGCGAGATCAAGTGGAACAGCTTTTACCGCGACGCGATGCTGTCTGCCGCGAACCCGTATAAGTCGCTGGCGCTGCAGTGCCGTTCCAGCGTTCAGCGCTACAGTTCGCAGGGGCTGATTGACGAAATTCCGCTGGTCACTTTCCTGACGATCATGTTCAAGAAGAACCCGCTGGGGACGTTCAAACAGCATGAGAACGCCGAGTTCTCCAGTAGCTTCACCTGCACGTACATCAAGCAGGTACTGGATGGTGAAGAGCTGCTGGAGCTGGACTATCTGGCCAACATCTTCCGCGTCGGCGGCGTTGACCAGTTGACTGATTACCGCATCAATATCGGAGGGTGATCATGGTGGTACCCAAAGTTGAGCGCAAAACGATAGACGACCTGGTGGCGTCGCTGAGTTATCAGACCCACCACTTTCCGGGCACCACGCTGACAATTGCTGTCGCGCTGATGCCAGATGGTTTTATGGTCAGCAGTGGATTCAGCGCCACGGCGCATCCAGGGTTGTTTGATGAAGAGACCGGCAGGAAAGTGGCCATCGCTAAAGCGCAGCACAATGCGACTGAAGCGCTGTGGCAGTTTGAGGGGTACAGGCTGAAGTCCTGGCTGGCATCGGGGAACCACGATGACCGTTGAGATTGAAGATAAAGGCGGAAACTGTGGTTCGATTGGCATGGGGAATGGCACCTGGTTTACCATCCTCGATATTCCGGGGGTGGAAAACCTTTTTAATACCCGTAAAACCAATGACCCGATTGACTGCACCCGCTCCAAAGCACGGAAGCTCGCTGACCTGATTGAGGCATGGGAGCCACCTGACCACTGGTTCACCGGCATCGGCAAATCCGAAGGAAAGGCGCTTCTTATCGCCTTCCTGCGTAACTGCAAAGGCTTTCACACTCACTGATACCAAAGGGGCTTCGGCCCCTTTCTTCTTAATCCCCTTTAATATCTGCCAGCCCCACCACCGGACATACTGCCCTGAACTTACACAGGAGCATGAACATGTCACAGGTACAACTCGAAGTATTTATTCCGGCCTATCCATTCACGACCGCTGTCGGAACGCGTATTGAGCGCATTGAACTCAAGCGTCTGACTGTTAAGGACCTGAAGCAGGTTCGAAAAACCTCTAAAGACCCGGCTGACTGGGACGAACCACTGATTGCCCGCAGTACCGGCCTGCTCCCGGAGGATCTGGATAATATGGACCTGGCTGATTATCTGGAGCTGCAGAAACGATTTCAGCAAGTCACTGGGCTGGGCAAGAGCGACGAAAACGCTGATGCAGGCACAGGGGCTGCTGGCGAGGTGGTTTAGATTTCAGCCGGGGGAGATTGATGCCCTCGATACTGACGATCTGGAGATGTGGCTGGAGCAGGCTGAAGAGCAAATCAGAAGCGAGTTCGGCGATAATCAGTAACTCCTCATCACTTAACAGCCGCCACTCGCGGCTGTTCTGCATGGCTCTCAGACATTTTCCTTCCGTTTTTCCGCTTTCAGAGGATAACCACCGTGGCCAGTGAATTTTCAGTCGGCGTCATTATTGGCGGCATTGTCGGGAGCAGCTTCCGTTCTGCCGTCAGCGGTACCCGACGCGCCCTTGATTCCCTGGGTGATACATCGCGCCGCCTGCAGGAACGCCAGAATGCCTTAACTCGTGCAACTGAACGTTATGGCCAGTTAGGCTCTTCCCGGATGCAGCGCCTCAACAGCGACCTGCTGCGGGTAAGTCGCACAATGGAGCAAATTGAGCGCCAGCAGCGCCGTCTGTCAGCAGTATCAGCCACCAGTGACGCGCTGAAAGCTAACCGCATGGCGTTGTATGGTCAGGGCGTTGAAGCGTATGCCATGGCACAGACCGTTTATCATACGGTCTCCCCGGCAGTTCAGCAGTCTATGTCTTTTAAAGACAAAATGATTGATATGTCGATCACCGCCAAATATGACGATAAAACGCGGAATGCTCTTGCCGAACAAATAAAAGGCTGGGCACTTAAATACAATCAGTATCAGGATGATATGCAGGACGCTGTGGGTTCACTCATCAGTGACAACATCGATAATGTATCTGATATTGGGTATTTAATGCCGGACATTGCCCGCGCGGCAACCGCAACACGCACATCGGGACAGGACTGGGCCAAAGTAGCTGCGGTCTGGCAAAACTCACTGAAAGGTGCTGCCAAAGATTTTGGTGCCGTCCAGAATATTATGGCTTATGCCGGTGACCAGGGGTCATTTGAAATCCCGGATCAGGTCAAATGGATGCAGTCTCTGGCCCCCATGATGGCGGGAGTTGCCAGCGGGAAAGAGGCTGTAGCTGAAATCGGTGCCAGCCTCCAGATAGCGAAAATTGGTGCGGGTTCCACCGATGAAGCTGCCAATAACTTTAAAAACTTTCTCACCAAAATTTTTGCCCGCGATACTCAGAAACAATTTGCCGATTTGGGTGTTGACCTGCAGGGTTCAATCGAAAGTTACAAGGCTGCTGGCATCTCTCCGATTGAAGGCATGATGAGCGTCATAGAGCGCTACCTCAATGCTAAAAGCCCTGAAGCTCTGGCCGGGTTCAAATCCGCCATGAAAATAAAGAACGATACGGCGAGGGATGAGGCTCTTCAGGCGCTGGCAAAAAATTTCGGCCTGGGCGAGATGTTCGCTGATATGCAGGTCATGGCGTTTGTCCGTCCGATGCTGTCCAACATGGACAGGTACCGTGAAATACGTGCCGGTGCTCTCAAAGCAGCGGATAACGATCTTCTTGGAAACTCTTACGACCAGCGCCTGAAATCCCCTCTTGAAGCGACCAAAGCTCTGGTGGTCAACAGTCGCGATCTGGCTATTACGCTGGGTGATCAATTAGCTCCATCTTTTATTTCTCTGGCGCAGGAGCTTCTCCCTCTGATTCAGGGGGCAAAACAATGGGTCGCGGCTCATCCACAACTTGTCAGTGGTATTTTTAAAGTTATTACCGCGCTCATTGCTTTTAAAATTGCGGTTATTGGTCTCAAGCTGGGGATAAACCTTCTTATTTCCCCATTTGTCAACGTCTGGAAAAGTATCGTACTGCTGCAATCCAGTTGGCTTCGACTGACGCTTGCGCTCGGTGAAGGCGGTAAGCTCCGCTGGCTGGTGACCGGCTTCAGCGCCGTCGCCAGAGGTGCCAGAACTTTGGGAGGCGTGCTGTCAGGTGGGCTGGTTCGCGGCATTATGATCGCCGGGCGTGCCGTTCTCTGGATTGGCCGGGCACTGTTAATGAATCCCATTGGTCTTGCCATCACCGCCGTCGCGGCAGCAGCTTACCTTATTTATCGCAACTGGGGGGCTGTCAGCAGCTGGTTTAAACAGCGCTGGGCTGACATTAAAGAGGCGTTTAACGGCGGTGTCGTGGGGATTGGTAAGCTGCTGATTAACTGGTCGCCGGTTGGTCTGCTCTATAAAGCCTTTGCGGCTGCTCTGAAATATCTCGGCGTTGATCTGCCAGCGAAGTTCACCGATTTCGGTGGTCACCTTATCGACGGCCTGATTAACGGCATCAAAAATAAATGGGAGTCGCTCAAAACCACCGTCACAGACATGGGCGACAGCGTTGGCGGCTGGTTTAAAGAAAAGCTGGGTATCCATTCGCCAAGCCGGGTATTCATGGGCTTTGGTGACAACATCGCGCAGGGAGCGGCTATCGGTCTGCAACGCACGACACCACAGGCTGCGCTGGCCGGGCAGCGAATGGCCAGTGAACTGCTCCCCAAAATGCCCGTTAGCATTCAGGGACCAAAAATACTGGATAACACTTCAGATGTTCGCTTCAGCATGCCATCGCTCGATATCAATGGGTTTATGTCGTCTGCTAAAAATGCGCTCGGAGCCGTGATTAATAGCTTGTCTTCCATGTCAGCTATCCCGCACTCCACCAGAGCATCACTTTTACCAGGACAACGTCTGGCGAATGAAATGACACCGGATGTTCCCCGTATCCCGTCGCCGGAAATTATGGCTGCGGGATATTCAGACCGTGGCGCAGCTGCATCCGGTGGCGGAACATCTGGTGGTATTAAGGTCAGCTTTAATCCTCAGTTTTACCTCAATGGCAAAGAAACCGCAGCGCCTGACGGGTTGACCGGCGCACTGAATATGAGCCTGCATGAACTGGAGAAAATGCTGGAGCGTCTGCTGGCTCAGCAACAACGCAGGAGGTACAGCTAATGTTCGCAGTACTGGGAGATATTGAGTTTGAACTGATTACCTACTGGGACGGTTTCGAGGCGACGTTCGGCGTCGATTATGCGGAGCATCCCCGTATCGAGGGTAAGCCCGGCCTGCAGTTCGTTGGCGATAAGCTCGACGAAATCCAGATAAGCCTGGTCTTCCATCAGCACTATTGTGTGCCCGACGTGGAGCTGGCGAGACTGCGAACGGCCATGAAGGCCCATCAGGCGCTGGCGCTGGTCTTCGGCAACGGTGACTATCGCGGCTGGTTCGTGATTACCGATGTGACTGCGACCAGCGAGCAAACCGACAGCACCGGCAACGTGCTGGCTGTCAATGCCACCGCGTCTCTCCGGGAGTACATCGGCGACCCGAAAAACCCGCTACAGCCTCCTGCGATACGCACAACGGTTCCCGGCGTCGGGGCGGTCTCCGGTGCCGTTCCTTCGCCTTCCGGGGTGGCACAGTACGTCCGCGACGGCGTCAACTATGCCAAACAGGCGCAGTCTGTTCTCCAGACCACCATCAGTGCCGTTCGGGTGGCGCAGAAAATGAAGGATAACCCCGCCGTTGCACTGACCCGCGTACCGGGGCTGATGAGCGGGCTGGGCAACGTATCCGGGGCGTTAGGCCAGAGCGTTCCGGCGTTTAATGCACTCTCTGAATACATGCCTGACGCCATCAGTCTGGCCAGAGCCACCAGTGATGCGGCCACGTATGTACAACAGGCACAGTCTTCACTGAGCGGAGTGGACGGCAGCAATATCGCAGCGGCACTTGATGCCGTTTCCGGGCAGCTTAACTCCGCCAGCACCACCTTCACCCGTATGTCGCCGGGGTTAAGCACCATGGCAGCCAGAATACTGGCGAGGAGTGTGTGATGTTTCTTGAGCATGTCACCCGTGACGGAGAGCGCTGGGACTCTCTCGCATGGCAGTACTATGGCGACCCGCTGGGCTATCCCCGGATAATTGCCGCCAATCCGCACGTGGCCATCACGCCGGTGCTGCCCTCCGGGCTGTTGTTACTGATTCCGGTTATCGAGGCTGAAGAAGCCAGTACAGAAGAGGATATTGCCCCATGGCTGAGATAAACAGCACTGCACATGCCGCATCAGCGTTAACCGGCGTCAGCGATGTTCTGAGTCCGGTGTTCACGCTGTGGTATCTGCAGAAGAACATCACCACCGATATCGCCCCCTATGTCACCCGCGTAACCTACAGCGATAACATCAAAAGCGAGTCCGATACCATTGAGGTGGAACTGGACGACACCGATGGCCGCTGGCTGGATAAGTGGTATCCGGGCAAGGGTGACACGCTGACGCTGAAAATGGGTTATCAGGGCGAGAAGCTGCTGTCCTGCGGTACGTTCTCGATAGACGAGATCGAGGTGAGTTCGCCCGCGTCCGTTGTCGCTATCCGGGGCGTGGCCACGTCAGTCAACAACGCCCTGCGGACTAAATCCAGTCGTGGTTTCGAGAGCACCACGCTGGCGGCCATCGCCGGACGGATTGCCAAAAAGCATCAGCTGAAGCTGGTTGGCAGTATTGAGTCCATCAAAATTGACCGGGTGACCCAGTATGCAGAAACGGACGTGGGCTTCCTGCGCCGACTGGCCAGCGAGTATGGTTATGCCGTGAAAGTGGTCAGCGACCAGCTGATTTTCTCTCATCTGGCCACGCTGCGCGGTCAGGAGCCGGTAAAACAGTTGAAGCCGCAGGATGTGGCCAGCTTTTCCCTGCGTGACACCATCAACCGCGTCTACAAATCAGCGAAAGTAAAACACCAGAAGAGCAGCGATAAAAAGCTGATCGTTTATGAAGCTGATGGCGGTACCAGCGAAAGCGACAAAAAAACCAAAGGCGGTAAGGTCACCAGTGCCGACTCACTGAAGGTCAACAGCCGCGTCAGCGACCCGGACACCGCACGGATTAAAGCAGATTCGGCGCTGGCCAGGCATAACGAATACCAGCAGAACGGCTCGCTGACGCTGATGGGGACGCCCCAGTTGACTGCAGGCAACAAAATTGAACTGGTGGGCTTTGGTCAGTTATCCGGGCCATGGCTGATAACTACTGCCCGCCATGCGTTTGACCGTAACAACGGCTACATCACCGAACTGGAAGTGGCACGAGGGCCGGTTACGCAGGGCAAGGCGAAGAAAGGTAAAAAAACCGGAAAAACCCAGACGCTGACCGTCTATAAACCGGACGGCAGCACGTCCACGGTAATAAAGGAGAAAAAATAATGACAGGCGTCACCCGTCAGGTCGGTACGGTCAGCGCCGTCGATGCCGACAAGGTTCAGGCCCGCGTTCGTCTGCCGGAATGCGATAACCTGCGCACTAACTGGCTTAACGTGCTGCAGCGCAATACCCAGGATAACAAGGATTATTGGCTCCCTGACGTGGGGGAGCAGGTTGAGGTGCTGCTCGATGCCAACGGCGAGGATGGTGTCATTCTGGGCGCGGTGTACTCAGAAGTCGATAAACCGCCGTTCAGCGACAAAAACGTCCGGGGCACGAAATACGCGGATGGTGCAGAGTTCAGCTATAACCGCGCGACCCATACGCTGACAGTCAAAGGCGGTATCGAGCGCGTAGTAATCGAGGTTGCGGCAAGTATCAGCCTGAAGGGAAAAACCATTGATTTGACCGCTGACACCACCACGGTGAACGGCAACTTTGAAATCAACGGGAACGCCCATGCGACAGGTAACATTTTTGCTGACGGCCAGAACTCCAATCACCACTCCCACTGACCTTCTTAAACGCCTTTAATATCGGCGTTCCCGCACAGGGGCAATACTGCCCCCATGAAAACAACCTCAGTATTCTGGCAACCGGCTCTGCAGGCCCCTGGCGAAATCGTCCGGGGGTTGGATGATATCTGGCAGGCCATTCAAATCATCCTGCGTACTCCTCGCGGCAGCGACCCACATCGCCCGGAGTTCGGCAGCAATCTGCATCTTTATATCGACTGGCCCATCGACCGGGCTATCCCGCATGTGGTGCGCGAATCCGTCGATGCCATCCGCCGCTGGGAGCCTCGCTGCCAGCTGATGTCGGTAAAACCCGCCGTCGACGGCGAACATCTTACGCTCCGGGTGAGCTGGAAAGGCTCTGACGGACAGACCCGGACTCAGGAGTTGCTATGGCGCTGACAGAACCCGACTTTATTGAACGCGATGCCGATAAAATCACGGCTGAAATGATTGCACAATACGAAGCCGCAACCGGCAAAACGCTGTACCCCGCTCAGGCTGAGCGCCTGTTGATTGACCTGTGGGCATACCGCGAAATGCTGGTCAGGGTAGCGGCGCAGGAAGCAGCCAAACAGAATCTGGTCGCCTTTGCCCGTGAGCCGATGATTGATTACCTCGGTGAACTGGTCGGTGTATACCGTCTTGCCGCGCAGCCTGCCACGACCACGCTCCAGTTCTCCGTGAATGAGGCGCTGGCCATTGATGTGCTGATTCCGGCAGGCACCCGCGTCAGCGCTTCCGACAGCATTATTTTTGCCACCGATACGGACGTGGTGCTGAAAGCCGGATTGCTGCTGGTCAATGCCACGGCCACCTGTACCGAACCGGGAGCCGCTGGCAACGGCTGGCAACCTGCGCAGGTCAGCCAGTTGCTCGATGAGATTGATAACGTCGACCTGCAGGTGACCAATCTGGCGGCCAGTTCTGGCGGTTCTGAGCAGGAAGACAATGACAGGCTCCGCGAGCGTATCAAACTTGCCCCGGAGTCATTCACTAACGCCGGAAGCCGTATGGCATACCGCTTTCATGCCATGCAGGCCCATCCCAACATCGTCGATGTTGCCGTGCTTTCCCCGGTTCCAGGCACCGTAGAGCTGTATCCGCTGCTCAGCACCGGCCTGCCGGACGACAGCATCCTCACGCTGGTAGAGAGTTTCTGTTCGGATGAAAAAGTCAGACCGCTCACTGATACCGTGCGGGTTCAAACGCCTCTGCAGGTGGATTACGCCATTGAAGCCAATATCACGATCTACCGCGACCAGGATGCTAACTCGGTAAAGGACAACGCTAACAGTGCCATTCAGAACTGGGTGGCATCCCGTACCGCCACACTGGGGCGCGATATTGTTCCCAGCCAGATTATCAGCGTGCTGTCCGTCTCCGGGGTATATCAGGTCGAACTGGTGACACCGGCACTGCGGGTGGTGGCAGAAAACGAATGGGCAAACTGCACCGCAATTACTCTCAACATGACCGGAGTATCCGATGGCTGAGCCGCTACAACTTCCGCCGCCGCTTGAGGGTGATATCAGCCTCAGAACGCTGGGAAGACTGGCCGGGCGGCTGGATAACATCGACCTGAGCGTACTGATGGTCTATCTCGTCGATATCGTCGACAGTTCCGCGCTGCCATGGCTGGGCGAGCAGTTCTCACTGTTCGGCGATGGCTGGGAGCTTGCGGAGTCGGACGATGTACGCCGCATGCTTATCAAATCCGCTATCGAGCTGCACCGCTACAAAGGAACGCCGTGGTCAATCCGGGAAATTATCCGCCGTTTCGGCTTCGGCGAAGTGGATCTGATTGAAGGCACTGGCCAGATCGGCTACGACGGCAAACACACTTACAACGGGCTTTTTGTCCATGGCGATGCAGAAGCCTGGGCGGTCTATCGCGTCATCCTTCAACAGCCCATTACTAACGATCAGGCGGCACTGTTACGTCAGACGCTCGCTGCCTTTGCTCCGGCCCGCTGCCATCTGGCGAGCCTTGAGTATCAGTCTGTCGCCATTCGCTACAACAACACCGTCAACTATGACGGCAGCTATAACCACGGGAGCAGTTAATTATGGCAAACCTACCTGAAACCCCGCAGTGGGAAGACGGCATCTATCAGATTGAGGTCTCTGACCCCGTTCTGGGCGGGCCTGACGGGATTTCTAACCGTCAGGGTAAACAACTGGCCAGCCGCACTATGTACCTGAAACAACAGGTTGAAAAAGGCGGCTCAGACCTTGCTGCACACATCGCGGCAGCAGACCCGCATACCCAATATGCACCGAAGGCCAACCCGACATTCACCGGCATACCAACAGCACCTACCCAGGCCAAAACGGATAACAGCACCAAACTGGCCACAACGGCATACGTCAAGTCGGTGGTTGCTGATTATGCCCCTTTGTCCAGCCCGGCATTAACTGGTAAGCCGACAGCGCCAACCGCTGCGCAAACGGCCAATGACACACAGCTGGCCACTACAGCATTCGTCAAGGCGGCAATTGCTGCACTGGTAGCATCTTCACCGGCTGCACTGGATACACTGAATGAACTGGCAGCGGCTTTGGGTAACGATCCTAATTTTGCCACTACCATGACTAACGCCCTGGCTGGTAAGCAGCCGCTGGACAACACGCTAACGGCATTATCAGGGAAATCAGTTGCGGCTCTTCTCGAATACCTTGGTTTGACTAATTTCGCAGATAAAAACAGCTCAAATGAACAACTGTTCAATGGAGTGGTTGCGTCTAAAAAAGGAGTGTCAGCAGCATCCAGTGACGGGAGCAGGAGGGTAAACCTGTTTGTATCTGATACTGGCTACGAACTAATTGTCTATATCGATGGGAAGTATAACAACTCAATCCAGATACCGACAAAATATGGAACAATGGCTCTTCTGGATGATGTCAGTAACTCAGTTCAGTCAGCCCCACCGCCAATTGGCATTCCATTTCTCTGGCCACTATCAGCAATGCCAAACACTGTTGTTCCAGAATGGGCGTCAAATGTTTTCCTCAAAATGAATGACGCTACGTTCTCGGCATCAACATATCCAGCACTTGCGCGTGTATGGCCAGGTCTGAAATTAACTGACTGTCGGGGTGAATTCCTGCGTATCTGGGATGACGGTCGCGGAGTAGACAGCGGGCGAGCATTATTAAGTGCTCAGGGTGACGCCATGCGTAATTTCACCGGTAATGCGGGTTTCTTTACCGATGGTCTGTTTACCTATGCAAGTGGCGCATTCAAATTAGGTCCGTCAGCAACGAATAAGGCGACAGTATCAGCAGGGTCCGGGACAAATGCTTACGTAACGCTGGACCCTTCGACTGTTGTTCCTACTGCGGCAGAGAACCGCCCACGCAACGTCGCATTTAACTTACTGGTGAGAGCAAAATGAAACCTGTATTTGATGAGAATGGACTGGCAACAGTACCAGGTGAAATTCGTTGTTTTTACTTCGACCCCTTCACTTATGAATATACCGGTTGGTCTGATGAGTATATCCATGAAGGTGTCAGCATGCCGGGGTATTCAACTGATATTAACCCTGGCGATGAGGTGACAGGCGAGGTTTCTGTATTCACCGGTGGAGGATGGACGCGACAGGAAGATCATCGTGGTAAAACAGTCTGGGCGACTGCTGACGGTATGGCTGCCACTGTAGATTATATCGGGGTAATTCGAGATGGATTTACAGAATTTGAACCGACAACCCCATACGACAAGTGGGATGGTGAGAAGTGGGTTACTGACATTGATTCGCAGCATGCAGCCGATACAGCATCAAATGAAGCAAAAAAATCGGCTCTGATATATGAGGCAGCGCAGTTCATCGCTCCGCTCGCTGATGCAAAGGATGGTGGTTATATTGATGATGCGGATATCCCGATACTGACGGCGTGGCAAAAATATCGTTACGCTTTGACGAAAGTCGATCCTTCCAACCCTGCCTGGCCAGATAAGCCAGAATAGGAAGGTTTTTGGAAAAGCAGTTACACATAGCGAAATCTGTAAAAATCCTCCCTCCGCAACTATAGAGGAGGAGAATTGATGGCCGTCATTGGTTATATCCGCGTATCAACAATCGACCAGAACAGCGATTTACAGCGTAATGCACTCACAAGCGCAAACTGTGACCGCATTTTTGAAGACCGCATGAGCGGAAAAGTTGCCAGCCGTCCCGGTCTGAAACGCGCTTTAAAGTGCGTTAATAGCTGAGACACTCTAGTCGTGTGGAAACTGGACAGGCTGGGGCGCAGCGTTAAGAACCTGATCGCACTGATATCAGAGTTACATGAACGCGGTGCTCACTTCCGCTCTTTAACAGACAGTATTGATACCAGCACTGCCATGGGGCGTTTCTTTTTCCATGTAATGTCGGCGCTGGCCGAGATGGAACGTGAGCTGATCGTCGAACGAACGCTGGCCGGGCTGGCAGCCGCCAGGGCACAGGGACGCGTAGGTGGAAGACCCAACGCATTAAAAGCGCATGAGCGAGAGCAGATTGGGCGGCTATTGGCGAAGGGGCACAGTCGCCAGCAGTTGGCCATTATTTACGGGGTAGGGTTATCGACACTTTACCGATACTTTCCTGTGGATGGTCAGAGGAAGGATAACGCAGTAGGAATGTAATTCTTTTGCAAATATTGAAACGCCGCAGCGATGCCATTTATCTCACGGAAATGGGCGCATTTATCGCGCGGCGCATCACAAAATCATAAAAATTTGTCGCCTGCTGGCTCAACAAAAACACGGCATTCCCATGTTTATTAATCCCAACACCGTTACGAATTTTACGTGAGGCGACGTTGGGATGAATACGCGGATTAATTACACCGTTTTCCATCAACATTGGCCCTGACTGCACCGCAAACTGAATATCTTTACTGGCTTTAAAAGCATCTAGACGAACGATGCCGACTTTATCTCCCGCGACATAAAACACGCCGCCAGGACGGATAAAGAAATTCCCTTCACCTGAAGCGAGATTTAACGCCACCTTCTGCTGACCGTTTTCGATGTACAAACCGAGCGGCGCATAGCTTTCATCATAGATGCCGCCGTTCATCGCCATCTGCACCTGACCCTGACTATTAATA
>OJTP01000018.1_pt1 | contig 86686 bp, 80 predicted proteins | sample 1599641 | NCBI WGS metagenome assembly OJTP01 (sample SAMN04436832, study PRJEB24849) | human gut metagenome | biome: human gut; feature: NICU; material: stool | host: Homo sapiens | place: USA: Saint Louis, MO | collected 2011-07-12
CCCCGGCACACCAGCCCGCTACGACACCACCATCGACTACAACACCAACTACCAAAACGGATCACTACACATCAAAAAAGGCTGGGCCGGACACTCAACACCCCGCGACACGCCCACCCCATACACACATTTCGGGCACTCACCCCAAAACTCTTCGGCATAAACCAGATTATTCCCATCCACCCAAACGGAAGAAAACCCGGGACACTTCAGTAGACCTGCTCCCAACAATGGACAGACTTGGAGGATGGATACCCGCGCCGTTCACCCCCGGATATGCGAAAGCCCCCGCTCTCGCGGGGGCATCACCAGAGCCACCTGTGGGAATCGAACCCACGACCTATTCATTACAAGACTTTTTCTTTAAAACAGTTTATATCATGGTGCTTGCGATACTGGAGTTTTCATTTACCAGAATCGCTGGCAACTCCACAATCACCAGTCATTACGACAATACTGACCACTCCGGAAATGGCGGGCGCACGTCAAAGACAGCGCTGGTGCGCGCTCGATTGGTGCGGGTATTGGCGCAAACTTTAGGCATGATTACGAGACCAGTACTTTCCAATCAGCTACTTGAAGCCTGGATGGTCGAAATGGCCGCCCGCTCATTATCCACACGCACCATCGACGAACGCATCCGCGTCGTGGAGCAATTCTCCAAACAGGCAAACCGAGACGCGCTCACGGCCACCTACCAGGACATCACGCTCTGGCTAGTGAGCCTGCCTTCAGCCATCACGCGCCACACCTACTACGTCCACCTACGCGCGTTCTATCACTGGTTAGTCATCACTGATCAGCGTGCGGACAACCCAATGATCCGGGTAGCTCCACCAAAACGCCCCAAATACAAACCACGGCCGATCACCGACGTTCAATTACAAGCCGCACTATCCTCGCCGCTTCGCGCCACCACGCGGACCCGCATCATGCTCGCAGCCTTCGCTGGCCTGCGAGTACACGAGATAGCAAAGATCCGTGGTCAAGACCTCGATCATGCCACTGGCTTACTGGAAGTCGTCGGCAAAAACCAAAAGACCTCTGTTGTGCCGGTACATCCGATCATCATGCGGGAAGCGAAAAACTACCCGCTACGCGGCTACTGGTTCCCTTCACCAAAAAACCCTAAGACTCATGTGGAACGACGGGCCGTCGGCTCAAGTATTTCGAACGCCTTCACCCGCGTGGGAGTAAAGATGACATCACACCAACTGCGCCACTATTTCGCAACAGCACTGCTCGAAGCCGGTGCCGACGCGCGCGTCGTCCAAACCCTTATGCGTCACGAAAACCTATCCACAACCGCCCTGTACATGAACGTAAGCGTGCGCCTTCAACGCCAAGCGCTTGACCTGCTACCAACAGTATTCAACGAATACCTTTTCTAAACAGACCATTACTGGAATTACTGGCATTACCAGCATTGCCGGTATCGCTGGCAACTCCGTAACCACTGTTACCCCAGATTCATAAAGGAGTGAACCATGCTGACCATCGCTCTTTGCAACCAAAAAGGCGGCGTAGGCAAATCAACCACAACCTACCACCTCTCCCGTGCCGCAGTGCTTGATGGAATGCGCGTCCTTGTGATCGACCTGGATCCCCAGGGCAACATCACATCTTCACTAGCACGCCACCCCGTAGGGGAGGATCAAGCAGGACTAGCTGACGTGCTCTCACATCGGTCGCAAATGCCTATCTCAGACGTCATTGTGCCCGGACTGTGGGAGGGAGTAGACCTCGTACCCACCACAGGCGAAGCACTACCAGTAGTACGAGATGAACTGGTAGTAGCAGGGGCAGGCCGCGAAAGCAGGCTAGACACCGCCCTCAAGGCCGTCGAACACGACTACGACCTATGCCTCATTGACTGCCCTCCATCCCTCGATCAGCTCACCATCAACGGCCTCACCGCAACAGATACCGCCCTGATCGTTACCCACTCGAAACTGTGGTCAGCCAATGGATTGGCACGCCTGCTCACCTCGATTGAAGAAATCCGCCGCTACTACAATCCACACCTCACCATCGGCGGCATCATCATCAACCAACACGAGGCACGCACCACCAGCGGTGGCCACTGGCTCAACGAACTCAGCGATGAAGCCGAAAAACGCAGACTCACCATCTTCGACCCGCCCATACCCAAGAGGGTAGCCATTGCAGACAGCGTAGAAGCCTCACAGCCACTAGAACAGTGGCCCACCCGTGATGCGGCCGCTCTCGCCACCATCTACACCGACTACCTCCACGCCATCTGCCATCATCACGAAACCAAGGAGAAATGACATGCACATGAGTAAGCCACAACCCCGCAGATCCGCACTGACCGGACAAACGGTGATTGCACCGCGTGACAATGCACGCAAGACCGAACAGGCTCCAGTCAGCAAGCAAAAAATCACGATCACGTTAGACGCGGACATCGCTAACGCAGCACGCGGTGCATACCTGAGCGAACTCCCTTACGACGGGCCACGCACATGGAGCCAATGGGTCGAGCGAGCACTCAAGAAAGAAACCACCAGCGTGAATCGTCGCCTGAATCATGTGGCTCTCCCACAGCCACCGGGAACCCTGCCAGTAGGGCCACGATGAAGCGTTCACACACTCGACCAAATATAACTTTCCCGTTATCCTCTGTAGAAGAAACAACCCGTGGAATCCAAATGAACACTACTAACACTCCAGCCGTTGAAGACCGCGGTGACGCTGCCCCGAACACGTCGGAAATCAAACCCGCATGGTACAAGCGAAAGCTTGTCCTGATAGCCCTCAGTCTCGCCCTGGTTGCTGTCCTTGCAGCCGTGGGCCTCATCTGGCATGCTCACGCGGCCACTGCCCAGACACGCTCAGCCTTTGAAGAAGCACAAGACGAGAACACGCAGGCGCAAACGGACCTGCGCCACGCGCAGGCGGACGCTGACGCGCTCACAGCCATGCTCACCGATCGTGCCAGCGACCTCCAGGCCGACGAGTTCAACGCGGCCCGCCAGGCCGCACAATCCGCCCCAAGCGCGCCCACAGTCGATAACGCCAGTGAGCTCACTCGCGCCCAGCTGGAAAATGCAACCAGGGAGCTCACCGCCCACACCGATACGCTCACCGCCCTCACCAACAGGCTCAAAGACGCCAACACGACCATTGAAAACCAGTTGAGCGAGCGGGCGGAGGCTGACCAGGCCGCAGCAGATAAGCAGCTGGCCGACGCGATCCAGGCAGCTAAGACCGCTCCGCGTGAAGGCGTGGACTCCACCATGCTGAAGGCGCTTGACGACGCGCTTGAAACCGCGCAAACCGACGGCCCACAATCAGGGGACACAGGTCAATCAGACGCGCAGTCCGCATCTCAACCCGAATCCACACAGTCTGGTAGCACGCTGGCATTATCCGGCTCGGTGCGAGCTCTCCACGACCGGTTCGAAGCTATCGACGCGACCCTGGCCCAGGCCACTGCCCTACAGGAAGCTACAACGAGCGTCAATAACGCACACAGGCAATGGGCCGATGCTCAAGCCAAAGCGAAGGCAGCTGAGACTACGCAAGGTGAAAGCAACGACGGCTTATACGAAAACGGCCACAGCAACAACGCCTACACCGGTGGTGAAGGCTACAGTGCCTGGAACGGAGGCAACGCAGGCGGCAACGGCGGGGCCACCGGTGGCGGGTCCGGTGGCGACGTATGCGGCGGAGGCCCATACTGCTACAACCCCAACTTCCCCGAATGGAGCCAAGCCAATGACGGAAGCTGGCACCACCAGATTCAACCCGACGAAAACGGAACATGGGAAGAGGATCTCGGTTGCATTATGGGTTGCGACTAGTTCTCTTTCATATAAGCATTGCTGATTTGCCCGCTCAGCGCCATGCTGGGCGGGCAAAATGCTGTGCGCGCACACCCAAGGCGAGCCGTTGACCGCGAACTCGTCGCTTCACACTAGCCGCAAACGCGCCGCTTGCAGAATGCACACATTGTCCTCAGCCCCATTCAGGAGTACAATAAGAGCACAATAGACTCACACGGGAGGGTAATTATGGAACTCGACACGCGCATACAGGTGCGTACCAACAGTCATCTTAAGGAGCAAGCGACTCGAACCCTCGATCGGATGGGAATCGATATGCCCTCCGCGATCAACATGTTTCTCAACCAGGTTGTCAACGACCAGTGTCTGCCTTTCCAGCCTTCTCTCACCCCCTATACATGCGCGCTCCGTGAGGCTGAAGCCGAACCAGCCATCATGGTTAAAGATGTAGACGAGTTGATTGATCTCATTGACCGTGTGGGATAACGGCCATGTCTGAACGCCCGATTGCCTATCGGCCAGCATTCTTGCGTGACGTGAAGCGACTCAAGCGCAAACACTACGACATGGAAGCGCTCAAAAGTGCGATTCGCGCGCTCGCCTGCCGCCATACCATATGGCTTAAACAACACCGCGACCACCAACTCACGGGAAACTTGGCGGCCTACCGTGAATTGCATATCACAGCCGATTGGCTCATCTTGTACACCATTGAAGACGATGGAACACTTATTCTCGCTCGCACCGGAAGCCACGACCAGCTCCTGTAGCGTTCCCTTCTCAGCATCGATCCAAGACGCCATCGAAACCAAACTGGCATGCGTCCAGCACCACTACAACAATTGGACGTCATTCGTAGCAGTGACACCGGGGGCAATTCCACAAGGCGCAGATAACGGAGACTGCCATGACCAACCCCAACTTCCCCGAATGGAGCTACGACGATGCTAGATGGGCACACCACCAAGTAATGCCAGACGAAAACGGGAGCGTTACCGACTCCGGTTGCATCTTGGGATGCGACTAGTCCTCTTTTAGGTGAACATTAATGATTTGCCCGCTCAGCACCTTGCTGGGCGGGCAAATACTGTGCGCGCACTATCTACGAAGTGGCTGAGATCCCAATAAGTGGGACTCAGTGATCACTGACAATCAACAGATGGAGCGAGTTCATGTCTACATCGACCATCGGATGCCACTGGCGAGATCGAGCATTGAAAGTGGGAGCAACAATTGCCGCCGTTGTTCTCGCTCTCGTCGCAACGGTATCCGCACAACTACCTACTCATGCTGCTGGTTCGTGGGTGCGCGGCGTTCCTATCGGAGGAAGCGTAGGCTGGCTGGGGACATGGATTCCCTATAGCGGCCAACCTGTTCCCGGTCTGTGCATTCAAGCAGATGCGGTGAACCCGTCGGCCTCCATCGCGGTCACGCCTGGAGAACTGACCAGCCAGCCTAATCTCCGGCGTCCAGCTGACTTGAGCGTGAATGTCGCCCAAATGGCGTACATCATGAAGAAGTGGACTCCAAAATCCCTGGAGTTCTCTAACACGGACGTGGATGCGGCCGCGACAGGATTCCTCGCTCACGTGAATTTTGAGAGCAGCGCGCAGGGGGCGGAAAAGTCCCAGCAAAACGTCAACGCTCTCTTGGGTCTCGCGCCCGAAAACGTGCAGGCCCGCGCCCGCCAGATGGTAGCCGAAGCCAAAGCCAAAAGCATCGTCGGCTGGGAAGCAGGCGAACCGGAAACCACTAACAACATGTACGGAACGTTCAACGGAATCTTGGTGCATAACGGTAACGGCGCTCCTGTAGCGGGGTATCCGTTTACTGCCACGCTTAATGGTCCGGCTGTGTTTGACGCGACCGGCACCAATGTCTACACGGGCACAACCGCTTCCACGCCGATTACTGGCATCAAGTGGCACTCTACCGGCAACGGCAAGGTAAATGCGACGGTTAAATATGATAATCTCACGGCTTCTGTCGTTGGTATGGCTGCTCCTGGTGGCGGTAACCAGACCGTCATATTCGATACTGCAAAGGTTACTTCTAAGACGGTTGAGTCTCCGTCGTGGGATGTGATTTTTGATTTCCGTCCGCAGGGCGTATCCAACGTCGAATCAGCAAAGATCGTGGATAGCGGTGCGGATTTGACTGACACGTTCACTCCAAACGCTGACCCGAACTACGGGGACGGCAAGTGGCTCAACATCGATGGCACTGACGTGCCCGTGAACTATCGTGCAAGCGTTTACTACGTCTCGGCACTAGCTCCGGCAGAACAGAGCGAGACTGTGCCAGAAGGCGCAGAGCTAATCAAGTCCGTCACCGTCAAGGCAGACGGGCCTGAAACGGTAATTACCGCTAACGCAGGCGCGGCACCGAAGGACGGCTTCTACACGTGGGTATGGGAAGTAAAGGCCGATGACCTAGACGCTGATTGGTCTAAGTACATTAAGGCCGACTTTGCTGACGGTTACGGCCTGGCAGACGAAACCACGTCGGTAAGGCACCCAGCTCAGATTGATTCGCAGCTGAGTGTGCGTGACACCAAGGCGGGCACCTACCTGGTAGATGACGTGTTTGTAACCGGCATGCCTTCCAATCACCCCAACTTTGAAGGCGCAGCAGGCTTCAAGGCAGACGAGAAAGAAATCTCTCACGAAGTACTGTTCTTCCCCGCTGGCCTTGAAGTAACCCAAGCGAACCGTGACAAGGCTGAAAAGATCGGTGAAACCGTCACCATTCCAGCCAAGAACGGCTTCTACCCCAGCATTGGTGATACTTCCTGGATCGCTAAGACTGGTGCGGACGGCAAGCTGGTCGCTGGCACCTATGTATTCATCTCCACCTTCGCTGGAGACGACCGCGTAGCCCCGCTAGCCACTTCTGTAGAGGATGTGACCGAGCAGTTCACTATCGCACCCGAGCCTGGTATTCACACCACGCTCATGTACGAAAACAAGCGCGGCCCGGTCCCTGGATACGGCACCCGCACCCTTACCGACGTGGTTACCTACACCAACCTTGAACTCGGTAAGGAATACGAAGTAGTTGGCACGCTCATGGATAAGGAAACCGGCAAGCCCATGCTTGACGGTGCGGGTAAGGAAATCACTTCAACCACGAAGTTCACACCTGAAACCGCTAACGGCAGTGTCGAAGTCGCCTTCGAGGTAGATGCAGCACTCTTTGCTGGCAAGACCACCGTCGCCTTCGAGGAACTATTCCACGATGGCAAGTCCATCACCATCCATGCTGACATTACCGATGACAACCAGACAATCACGTTTGGTCCAGGCCCCAAGCTGAAGACCACTTTCACCGGCGAAAACGGTGAAAAGACGCTCACGCCCGCCAAGGACACCAAGCTGATTGACACGGTATGTGACGCGAACGAAATGCTCACCCCTGGAGTTGAGTACACGCTTAAGCTCAAGATTCACAACAAGACCACCGGCGAGATGGTCACGGTTGGCGGCAAGGACTATGAGGTAACTGCGAAGTTCTCGCCCCAGAGCCCGCAAGATTGCGGCAAGGTATTAGCCACGCTTGACACTACAGGCATGGCGAACACCGAGCTGGTTGCCTTCGAATACGTCTACGACGCTGACGGCCAGCTCGTAGGCACCCACGAAGATGCGAACGACGCCGACCAGACGATCAAGCTCAAAGCCTCTGATCACTCCGGCGGCGGCGCGGGACGCGGCCTGGCACGAACAGGTGCCGCCACCGCTCTGAGCGGCGCAGCAGCGCTACTACTAGCAGGAGGCGGCGCACTCACCCTTGCCAAGAGGCGCAAATCAGCCTAACTCTCGCCTCCTAATATGACGGACGTGGCCCGCAGGAAACCCTGCGGGCCACGTTCCTAGTCCCGGTGGCCGTGTGCGCACACACCATACGTCACCAGTATGGACGCCATCACGATCTACACTACGCCGCACTGCCCAGGATGCGCGCTCACTCGCCGCACCCTCGACAAGGCAGGAATCTCCTACGACCACATTGACTTAAGCCAGCGGCCAGACCTCATAGAGCGCTTCAAAGCCGAAGGCCTCCTATCAGCCCCAATCATTGAAACCAGCCAGGGGCGCTCTGCCGGGTTCAGGCCAGACCGCATCCGCCAAATCATCGCTCTAGCAGAGCCATACACTCAACCCGACCAGAACGGGCCTACCAGGAAAGCCCGTACAACCGGACCCGACCACACCAATGCGCACCGGCTTGAGCCGCATCAAGGGCGATGAGCGTGAAAAAGCTTGTCGGCACACTCGCCACCATCCCACTCATGATCGTTCCCCTGATGATGGCCGGAGGAGAAGGGGACGACCAAGCCGCAGCATTAAGCGGCGTGCCAGCTGAGTACCTAGCGGCCGTGATGAAGGCGGGAAGCATCTGTAAGGAAATCACTCCCAGCTTAATTGCCGCACAGATCGAAGCCGAATCAGGATGGGACCCAAAAGCGGTCAGCCCTACAGGCGCGCAGGGTATCGCACAATTCATGCCTGGCACGTGGAAAACACGTGGCATCGATGCCGACGGTGACGGCACCGCAGACCCCTTCAATCCCGATGATGCCATCGCCAGCCAGGGTGCCTTCATGTGCGCGCTGGTCGAAATCGTCACAGGCTATACGCGCAGCGGGCAAGCAGATGGCAACACGATTGACCTGGCACTGGCCGCCTACAACGCGGGGCCTGGAGCCGTCCAGCAACACGGGGGTATCCCTCCGTTTACTGAAACACAGGATTACGTCGCACGCATCAAGCGCCTCGCAGGCAAGTACACTCAGGCTTCCCCTTCTTCGTCGTCTGTTGTGGCCACAGCCCAGAAGTACTTCGGCGTGCCCTACGTGTGGGGAGGCACCAGCCCCAACGGCCTGGACTGCTCAGGACTGATCGTGCGCGTCTACGCCGACCTCGGCAAGCCACTGAACGTTCGAACCGCACACGACATCATCACCACAGCGGGCACCACCATTGCGCAAGACGCCATGCAGCCAGGCGACCTCATCGGCTTCGCATACCACGGAAGCAGCCACTACCACCACATCGGGATCTACGCCGGACAGGATCCTCAAGGACACCGCCTCATGATCCACGCACCAGACGTGGGAGGACATGTCGAACAGGTGTCTCTGGACACCGCGTACTGGCTGGGCATGACCTGGACAACCATCCGAATCTAAAGAAACCACGAAGGAGAAAAATGAGCTACATAATCCGAGCCGGAAACCTCGCCGGCCCCGTCAAACTCATCATGAACGACGACGGTACCTACAGCGGGCGAGTAACAGTCATTGTCAACGACCGCGCCAAAAACACTGAAACCGGCAAGTGGGAAGACGTGGCCACCACTGCGTACTACCTCCGCCTCAACGGCAACGCGGCCGTCAAGCTACACGACTTCCATGACCTTAACGGCAACGCGGCCGTCATCTTCGCCGGCAGCTATCGCCAGCGTACCTACACAGACGAAGAAGGAAGCCAGCGAACGGCAAACGATGTGTGGGTCGATCACATCGGAGCAGACCTCACCAGGCAAGAGCTCCACATCATCACCCAACCCACCACGAAGGACAACAAATAATCCAGTCCACACCCTTTCATGAGGAGAAAATGATGAAACCCCAATACACCACCCTCGAGCTCGTCGAAAGCCTCATTGAGCAAGTCGAAGCACAGCAAGACCAAATCAACGCGCTCACCAGCAGAGTGGAAGCTCTCGAAACAGGCAAGCAGCAGGCGGGCATGTAGATCATGGCGCGCCCTAGCAAGACCGACGCGGCACGAGCCCAACGCGAAGCTCAACTCGCCCTGGCCCACGCAGAAATAGCCGAAGCAGCCAGCACGTTCACAAACACTCAAGCCTGGAAAGACATGCTTGACTACATGGCACGAATGCCACGGTACTCATTCCGCAACCTCATCTGGCTACACACGCAAGCCGTACAGCGCGGGACTATGGAATCATCCTTCGCCTCTTACAGCGCCTGGAAGAAACTTGGCAGGCAGGTCCAAAAAGGCGAAAAGGGTTACAAGGTACTGGCACCCGTCATATACAAACTGCCCTTCCTCAAAAACAGCGACAAGCCACTCAATAAAGCCGAAGTAGACAAATACGACACGAAAGACATCATCTGGAAGAAAGCGATCACAGGATTTACCGTGCGCACAACGTTCGGCTACCAGCAAACCGACGGTGAACCAATTAAAGGCAAAGACCTCCCGCAAGTAACTGGCGAACGCTCAGAAGAACTCTGGCAACGCGCACAACAAATCGTCAAAGACCTCGGCTACAAATACGAAGAAACAACCAGAGCAGCCCTTCATGGCGCCTACGGAGTCACCTCACGCCCTCTCATCGACGCAATGGGAGACAAAACTATCCACGTGGCAACAGACGCACCAAAAGGGCACCAGTTCAAGACGCTCATTCACGAAATCAGCCACGCACGCCTCCACATGGATCAGGTCAATACAGACATGCACAGGGGAATCAAAGAAGTGGAGGCTGAATCGTGCGCCTACCTCGTCAGTAGGTACTTTGGCCTCGACACGGCCGAGTACTCCACCGGCTACATAGCAGCCTGGTCGAAAGCGGATGAAGACACCATCCTCGCCACCGGCGAGCGTGTCGTCGAAAACTCCAACTGGATCATCGAACACCTCGATCCACAAACGCCCAGTGACCACGCTGTACAAACCCTCGAACACGTCAAGCAACAACAAGAACAGCAAGAAGCCATCGACAAGCCAACCAGGCGACCGCTGCCAGGCATCGGACAAACACCACAACTCACCAAACTCAACCACCCCACACACCACCCAATCCCACGAGGCATCTCGTCGCGAGAGACAAGCCGTGCGCGCAGCAGGTAACGGGGACAGTCACGAAAACTGACGGGCTTTATGCCCTGCGGCAGCAGGGAACACAAAAGGGCGCCGCCCACAGGGGATCTCAAATCTCCCAAGGGCGGCGCTTTACTCTACATATCGCTTAACCTGCGTTACTTGTCTACATGCCTCGACCATGCTGTGGCCGCGACGCCCGCGTCACGCTCACCGTACAGATTACGGAGCGTACCGTTGACTGTCTCGGGATCAATCGTTTCGGGATAGAAATATGATCCCCAGCTGTCAAAACGTGCCATTTGACTAACGCGCTGCTGACGAAACTCCAGCTATACGGCGCGCGATTTCAATACCGCGCTGACGGTATTCATCGCGCGTCATCACGCCGCGCGCATACTCAGTCAAGTTCTTGACATGATCGCGAGTAGGCTCAAATCCTTCATGCCATGCTGCAGCAAGCGATTGGCGCACAGCGTGATGCTCACGCTCACTGAGGTGCTCAAAAAGCTCTGGCCAGCGTAGCTCAACATCAAAGCTTTCCATTGCACGCCTCCTCACAACGCCTCTATTATACTCGACTTTTCCGCATGAATCCAACCAAAACGAGCTATAGTGCACGCAAATTTCACGCGCCAAGGTAACCAGTAGCAGCGCCATGTACGAAGTTGGTGAACTTCCTAGAACGCGGGCCGTGCACACGCGCGTGGCGTTCCTGTTGTCAGGGCTGATTACATCAATCAGCCCGTGCACCGTCGGTGTGGCTTCGCCGCTTTCATAATCGTCATCCCTTCGGGATGCGTTCTTTATGGGTGTTTTATCCTCGCTGGCTTTCGATTATCGCTCGTCGGCGCCCTGGCAAGCCCCACAGGGGCTGGACGCACCGGACTTTCGCGGCATAAACCGCTATCGCTATTTATTCCACGTTCCACTGCGCCCACACAAGGTTGCCAAACCGCCTTGTACTCGCCTCAACATCTCATTTGCCAGCGAGGCAAAAACAAAAGTCACACACAGAAAGGGACAAGTCCGATGCTCACAACCATGACACACATGAGTACCACGCAGAATCGAACATTTCGCGTCTCACTCAAGGCCCTCCGCACGACAAGCAGTGAACATGACCGCATCAGTGCACGCGTGCGTATGAGCAATGATGCACAGTGGGATGACCTCATTTCACGCCCGATCGTCGCCCTGGTGGGAAACCGTGCGTGCACTGGACGCGCCGCACAGATGGCTTGCACATTGACACGCCAGCTAGCAGGTCGCGAGGTCACGATCATGTGCGACAGTGGGATCGGAACGTCACAGGCCGTCATGGAAGCCGCACTACAGCAAGAAACTCCCATAATCTGCTGCCTCCCCTCAGGCCTAGACAATATCTACCCACGGGTAAACGCTCACATCTGCTCTCAGCTCATCAACTGTGGAGGCGCACACCTGTCCTTGCGAGAGGACCACGAGCCTCCAGTGCGCAGCGCATTCCTCGATCTCAAGACGTTCATGGCCCGCACTGCCAGCATCCTCATCGTTATTGAAGCCGTCCACCGCGGAAGCGCTGCATTTGCAGGATTACAAGCCAGAGCCTACGGCGCCTCGCTCGGAGCCGTGCAATGGCCCACCGACTCAGTGATGGCAGCAGGATCAAACAGGCTCCTCCAGGAAGGCGCTCACGTGATCACCACCGCAGACGACATACTTGGCCTACTGCCTTAAAAATAGCGGATCGTGGTCTCCACTCTAAGCTGTAGGGGGGAGGCCGCGATTCTACGGCCGCCCGAGCCGAAGCGACTATCGGAACCTCCTGATTTTCCTATCAGGATTCTTGCGACGCAGCCAGTGGCGACTGCCAAAGCACAGGGACCCATACGATGAAGAAACACGTCATCAGATCAGCAAGAGCCATCACAGCAATCGGAAGCCTTTGACGCCGCAGAGGCAATGCAATGATAGCCAGCGTTAGGGAAAGAGCCACGGGAACCCATGATGGAGAGCAAAAGTCTGCCGTAAGACAGCACGTCAGGCACAACCCGATGCCTCAGGTGTTGGTAAAACCGTCCTGAAATCATCGCGGTACGCCCAGCAGAATCTCCATACACACACCGCCAAGGCAAAGAGAATCCATGCTCGAACACATCGAGTTACCTCAGGACTTGTTATTGTCAATCGCTCGAAGAGCTCTCGCAACCAGTCGGCCGTTTTCCTCATGCCGAAAAGTTGAAGAAGATACGCCACGTTGGTCACACCGCGAGTGTCTGGCTTGAGTATAACTGCCAGTGTCGACCACGCATACACCGAGACCAAAAAGTCTCGAATTGAGTTCTTACGCATAAACACCTTAGGAACAGTGTCGAGCATATCCATGACTTTCTCCTCAACGTGAGCAGTTTTCGCGAACACGTATCACTGTTGCGGCTGCAATCACAGTGACGACTTAGAAGCTTGTCACGACCTGTTGTACCTGTAGATCATCCTTCCGAACATCCAAGCACGTGAGCGACTTGCGTGACCGGAGTACTATCTTCATGCGCGTGCTGAGCCGCCAATTGTTGCTCGGCATTCAATGCTGAAGGCCGTCCGATGCGGGCTCCCCTCCTGCGGACAGCTTCCAATCCTTCGCGCGTGCGGGAACGAATCAGGGAACGATCATATTTAGCGAACGCACCCGCAATTTCAAAGAGCAACCTGCCGCCTGGAGTCCTCGTATCAATTCCCTCGACCGGTACAGGTAAATCAACTCCACGCACTGCCAAATCGTCAAGAATGCTGATCAAATCGATCAGCGATCGTCCCAGACGTGGGAGGCGTCGTCGAACAAGTCCAACTCGACACCACCTACTAGCTGAGCATGACCTAGAAAACCATCCGACTCTAACCGCACAGCTACTACCTCAAGGAGAAAGCTTTCCCAAGCTACGCCCTTGACCTGGTTCGTGGCGGTGTTGACCAGGCGGCTGACAATGACTGACAGTGCCGGCTTGGTCAGTCTCGCTGGCGTTTCCGGCCTGGCGGGGTGTGGTGTAGTGGTCTGCCAAGGCAATGATCTGGCGGATACGGTCAGGCCTGAAGCCGGAAGATAGAGTGCCATCTTGGGCTTGGCCGCGAATGTTTGCCGCCCACGCCTTGGTGCGCGCTTTCACGTCGTCAAGCTGACTGGCTGTCATGCCGTAGACCTGCACTTCTTCGGGTTGGATGCGCTCGACGTTGTCGAGGTTTTGGGTGAACCATCTCAGGTCGAAAGCGGCATCAGCGTTACGGGCTATGTTCACCAGCTCCTTGTCACTGTATCTGCCCGAACGCCGGATCGCGTCTACGTCGAGATAGTCGCGGGTCTCGGCCCGCGAGTACAGGGCACCGATCTTGTTAGCTACCGCGTCCTCAATGGCAAGCACGGGCCCGACCTCCAGCCGTACAGGCGGGTGAGCCCGCCAGTCCACGCCGAGATCCATGTCGGTACTGCGTCCCTGCTCGTTGATGATGGTGAGTTGGGCAAACATGTCTTGGCGGCGGCGGGTCTCCACGGTATAGCCGGCCGCGCGCAGCGCGGCGATAATCCGGTCAAGCGAGGTGCCAAAGTGTGCCTGGGCCTGCTGAACGGTGAACAGGTCCACGTCCTGGGTAGGCCGATCAATCAATCCATGTTCACGGATCGCACCTGAGCCGGCCAAGGCGAAGTCGGCGTCGTCCCCGGCGGCCTCCAGTGCTAGGCGTGTGATGCGTCGCTGCTCTTCCGGGTCGCTGTTCACACAGTCACCCGGAGCTTGGGAAAGCGTCCTTCCCACAAGGCGCGCACGCGCGGATCCATGTTCAGTATTGGCCACGTCTCGATGAGCCGGTTGCGGTTCATCAAGCGGCGCTGCTCGTCAGCGGTGCCTTCGGCGAGCAGTGCCTGGTAGGCCATACGACGCCAGCCCAGGTTCGACACGTCCACGCCGAGGCGATCTGTCTGCCAGCGTACGCAGTGAGGCAAGTCGATGAGCCCGTCATAGGGGCCGTGCAGCTCGTCGAGCGAGGCGGGCGCGTCATAGGGCTTGATGTCGCGTAAGCGCATGCGGGTCACTGTCGCCTCACTCATGGCCTGCCTCCTTTCATGTCAACCCCACTGTACCGTCTCAGCAGGAATCCATCCACCACAGGTTTGGGCGGGGTCTGGCCACTTTCTTGCCGCCAGGCGTGCAGAATCGACCGTTAATGCACGCCCAGGGCGGCGATCACAAAAGCCCGCGAAATCAAACAATCCACACGCGCAAAAGTCATGCCCACAACCGTAATCGTTCAAAACCTGCGACCATTGAGTAATGCACGCCCGTCAGGTAAAATTGCGAGGAGAAGGAAGGGGTACCATGGAGGCTTTCGACACTGAGCAGCGCTGGCCCGGGCTGTTCCACGGCATGACCCAGACGCAACGGGAAATCGTGCTCGACGCTCTTGCTTTAGGCTGGCACGAGGGAAATGAGCCTACAAGGCGAGTTACCAGGAACCTAACTGACTACGTGCGCGGAGACATTAGCGAAGAAGAATGCCTCGTATGCGGCCGGGTGTAGACTCGCTTCAATCTTGGATCAAGGCATATCCCACATTTCTTTACCAACGAAACGTCGCTGTCCTCTCCGAGGTACACCAACCCGCCACATGAACAAGGAAACTAGCCCAACGACCCGACACTTTCGTCTTTTCAAAGCTAACAACATCCACACACCATGCCTCACCTAATTTCGGCCACTGTCGTGACATCATCATTCAGGGGATAACTACCATGATCAATCGTTTACGCATCGTCACCAGCCGCCGGTATGGCACGCATTCCCCTCTACGTTACCCCGGCGGAAAAGCAACCATGGCAGGATTCTTCGCAGACCTTATTCAACATCTAGATCTAGAAAACCCTATCTATATCGAGCCCTACGCTGGTGGGGCCGGTGCCGGCGCAGCACTATTGCGCGAAGGAATAATCGCCAAGCTGGTTATTAATGATATAGACCCTGCCGTCTACGCTTTCTGGTACTGCGTCAAATACCACACTTCTTGGCTCATCGAACAAGTGCAATCCATACCGCTGACACTCGATGAATGGAAACGCCAACGGAATATATACCAGGAAGAGGACGACACAGATCTGTGTTCTCTGGGACTGGCATTTTTCTACCTGAATCGCACTAACCGATCCGGAATTCTCAACGCCGGCGTCATTGGAGGAAAACAGCAACAAGGCGCATACAAAATCGACGCAAGGTTCAATAGGACAACTCTGTCCAACCGGATCAACACCCTCGGTTCCCTCGCCGACAAGATCGTGCTTCACAACTTGGACGGGAGAGACATAATTGAACGCTACGGAAACGAGCCTGAAGCGCTGATTTATATTGACCCGCCCTATGTTGCAGCTGGAGGATCACTATACCTGAATGCTTTCGACGGGCGAGATCACGAAGCACTCGCCGAGCATATCCATCGCATACCTACAGCCCACTGGCTACTAACGTACGACGATCACTCACTCATCCGTCACCTATACCGTGACAGTTTTATGGCCGATCTCGAAATCACCTACTCTGCAACCAAACCAGGAAAAGCAAAAGAACTACTCGTCGCCCCGCCAAGGGTGGCTCGCGCCATTATGGAGTGCCATCGAGAGACGTTTTCAACATATGTTCTATGACGGGGCAAACCAGTGACCATGCTTGGTGAAGCGTTTCCCCCGCAGGGCGAAAATCGAAATCATGGGCGACGATGTTGAACCACGTGATCGAGCCAGGGGTCGAGACATCAGCACTTGCTATATTGTTTACGTTACTCCTGCACCGCCAGTTTTCGGAATTCGCTTTCGCTTGCACAACCTTGAACAATTGTTTTAGCTGGTTACGGTTATCCTGTTCTTGATCCGTCAATGTCCACTTCACCGTTGCTTCTAAAACGGCACGCATAAGCATCGTTGACGCTACGGGAAGACCACTAACGTTGATTTTCTGGAGTTCAACAAACAGGATCTGAATGTTATTGCGAACTTTATCATCGCGATATAAGTTCTCCACGGACTTCATGTTGAGGTGCTGGTAGGTGCGTGGATCATGGCGACTCCTTGACGACGATTCTTCACTGTTATTGCCCTGCTGGTCGTCACCGCGCATCTCCTCGTTTGAGGGGGTATTTGCTCCGCCTGGGTACGAGCTCTGCTGCTCTTCCTTCTTCTCAGTAGATCCTTCGTCCGGTCGTGGAGTCTGTCCATCGGCCGTTTCCGATTTACCTTCAAGCTCACGAATAAGCTCCACATACTCAGGAGTGCCCTTCTTTAACGCCGCACTTCGCGTATTGAGCTCATTCGATCGGAACTTTGTTAGCAACAGCTCCAACGCACCAAGTTTTTGCCCATCAAGCTCGGCTCCCTCTCGCTCCGGAGAAGGCTCAATGAGTCCGTCGTCGTTAAAACTGATCCCAACCGCATCCGCAATATCTTTACTGCGATAAGCATATTCGAACGATGACATCGTCAAATCCGCCGACGCCGCGTACGCCCTCAATGAGCCATCCGTGAACTTAGCATGGGAGATGAAACGCCGAACCGACGCCATTTTCAATAGCCTATTCAAACCAGGCTGGTTCGGGAAGCGCACCCTGAGATCGCTGACGTTGGTGTTTTTATCAAGCATCGAATAGTAGAACGTTGCTTGCTGGTCACGGCTCCACCGCCGTTTCGATTCCCCAATATGCATTCGGCCGAGGTGCGGTAAAGCACTCTCGCGCGATTCCATAACCATCACCCGAATCTTCGTCGGCAAGTTCTTCAGCTCATGGGCGTACTTCTTTCGCACCTTATTCAGCTGCTTCTTGCATCCATCCGGAGTTACTAGTCCACTAAGCGCTTTTAAGGCAGCGACTCGACGATTCCCTTCCAGCACAATGAATTCTCCGGTTTCCCCACCTTCTGTCTCCGCTCGCACAACAAGAGGTAGCTCATTGTCCAAATAACCATCGTGCGCGATCTTCTCAACCAGCTCTAGAACATTCTCCGACTCAAACAGGTAACGCAATGCATCATCTTGTGACGCTTGTGAATCCGGGATCCGATAGTTTTCAAGGTCTAGTAACACATGGCTTAACCCAACTTCTTTGATAGGCCGCACGCAAGCCCCCCTTGTCTTAATGAACGGACAGTATACGAACAGGATAACCAATCACGGGGTCTGCTGAAGGTGTGGTTAACATCGGGGCGCTTCATGATTGTGGGTCAGGGAAGGATGTGGGCCAAACCTTCAGCAGACCCAACTGGTCAAAACACCCACCTATTGAGTAGTGCACGCCCGTCAGGTAGAATTACGAGTAGACGAAAAGAGTTGTTTTGGAGTTTTCGGCCGAAGGAGGGGACTATGCCAACAGTGCTCAAAAACCCTGCAACGTCACGTAAGAGCGCCCAGGATGCGCTTGCAGTTGCAGATGCTGGGCTAGCATTAGCTGGGCATCGGGTCACCGACCCGTATGCACGCACGCTTGCTCAAAAGGTAGCCGAGGGGCACATGTCCGCAGATGAGGCTATCTGTCTTATAGTGAGTGCTGATTCACCACATCAATGACCGGCGCTGCCTTCTACACGTGGAGTGACTATTTCATTCCAGGCACAACTGTGCTGCGCAACAAGTTCACTAGCCCTGGCGCCCCTTACGGCATCGAAGATCAGGATCAGTTGCAGCGATTGGAAGAGAAGGTTGCTTTGATCCGTATGACAGAGCTGACTCAGCAGCCTGTTGACGGCCGTTTTGACTATGCGCATATGAAAGCTATTCACTACCACATCTTTCAGGATGTGTATGAATGGGCAGGGCAGGAACGAACCGCGCCAGATACGCACATGACTAAGAGCTACCCTGATGTCGTCAATTTCGAACCAGGTGATCCTGAGGCGCCTTGGCGCACTTACAGGTATTACCCTGCCGGCGAGACACTGACTGCGGCCGCTGAACAACAGTATGAGCTGATTAGGCAGCAGGATTATTTCCGCGGAATGCCCAGGGACGCTTTCGTGAAATCGCTGGCTGAGTCATGGGGAGAAATCAATACAATTCATTCGTTCCGAGAAGGCAATACGCGCAGCCAATTCATGTTCTATACGCAGCTTTGTGAACAGGCTGGTTGGAGCCTGGATCCACGCAGATTCACTACCGGCCATGCTCTGAGAGAAGAGTTCTTGGCGGCACGATTCTACAGTCAAGCCACAGGAAGTAACACGCGATTGGAAATGGTGCTAAGAAAGGTCGTCACCCCACTGCGCGAGCACTTACCAGGCATTACAGAAACACCACGCCTCACAGAGGCCAGCTGCCCCATGCCCCACTCCTTGCCCCCGCATGGGCGAAAGCTCCAGTCGGGTTACGGGTATGGGCGAGGTGCGCTGTGAGTCTTGTCGGGTACGCGCGTGTTTCCACTCTTGATCAGCACGTGGACGCTCAGGTGGACGCCTTGAAACGGGCTGGTTGTGCACGCATTTTCACTGATCATGCTTCGGGTGCCAGCGCTGATCGGCCGGAGCTTGCGCAGGCGTTTGACTACTTGCGCGAGGGGGACACTCTCGTCGTGTGGAGACTGGATCGATTAGGGCGTTCTCTGGCCCACCTTGTGCACGTTATTGAAGAGCTGGATGAGCGCAGGGTTGAGTTGTGTTCCCTTACTGAGTCGATTGATACGACGACTCCTGGAGGTCGGCTCGTGTTTCACATGGCCGCCGCGTTCGCACAGTTTGAACGCGACCTGATACGAGAGCGCACCAGTGCCGGCCTTGCAGCCGCACGCGCCCAGGGCAGGCTTGGAGGACGACCAACCGTGATGACACCAGAGCGGGTCAAAGCTGCCAAGACCATGCGCGAGGGCGGCGCGACATTCACGCAGATCGGCAAAGTGCTGGGGGTGAGCCGTTCCAGCGTTTCACGTGCACTCAGCCGGTAAAGGAACGGTTTGAGAGCCGTTCTTCGCTGTATGTGAGCTATCGCACCGGCCGCGCGCGGCCGGCGTTCAACACCGCCGCAACTAAGTCACCCATGAGCACGAATAATGAAGGCGTGTTACGCGCCGCTGCACAGTTCATAGATTCCATTACCCTCTTATGTGTGTGCCTGGCGATCATCTTCGGTACGCCCAGTGTGCGGATTATGGGCGTGTTAGTCGTTCTGTGGCGAAGGTCGGCACCTGTGCCTCGTGCTGAGCGGGGCCGGCCCGCCTAGAGATCGGCTGCCGGCGCTTCTGGCTGACTCGGGTTGATCTTCCTGACCTTTGGAAGTTTGGCAACGTCGAAGAATCCTGCGCCGTTCAGGTCACGCTTTGCCCAGCCTGTATCGACTGCAGCCTTGTGGGCATCACGGTAGTTACTCACTGCCTCTTGCAGTGCCATCATCGCCTCAGCTAGGTCGCGTAGAGCTCCTTCGCGTTTTCCTTCACGTGCGAGCAGATTGTGTACGGGGTCGAACTTGTCGGGCATTGCTGCTTCCTTTCACTATGAAAGCCATTCGTTATGGCTTTCATAGTGACGTGGGGTGTGCGCGCACAACGCGCACACCACCGAACCGAACCGGACCGGACTGGACTGGACCGGTTAAGACGACGGTGCGACGTTTATTGCGCAGAGCGCGCATCGCTCACACAGGACGCAGTAGTGACCTCACAGCGGGCACCTGACTCATACCCACACGCGAGATGAACGTGGACGCAGCAGCGCGCCACATCCCATTAGCTTGCTACCCAAGCCACACGCACACGGTGCGTTTCCCCGTCACTTAGCACGCGCAGCAGCGCGTGCGGAAGCGCGGGTAGCAAGCTATATGTTACTGGTACCAGTAACAGGCTTGCAGGTAGACACGGGTGGCTACCTGGAGGCACACTATAGGTGTGGTCCCTGTCGGGTCGCTACGCTGAGGAGGGTGGGATGAGTGAGGCTGAGGTGATGGGCGCGCAGCGCCGTCATGTTCGGCGCGCTCCACGGCAGGTTAATGGCGTGACTCGCACGTCGTTGCGAGTGCATCTGACTCGTAGCGAGCGTGCGTTGCTGGAAGCGAAGGCAAGCAACGCCGGATGGTCCTTGTCTCGCACGCTGGTGCACTGCGCGTTGCATCCGGTTGCAGCCGATGAGATTGCGGTCGATAACCTTCACGAGTTGATTGCCGGTTTGCGTGACTACCGGCGTCAGCTCACCGGCCTGGCAAACAACGTCAATCAGCTGACTCGCTACGCTCACACTGACCACGCGCTCCCCGACCATATGAATGACGTTCTCGACCACATTGAGCACAGCGTCGATGAAATCAACTACTTGCTTGCGAGTGTGCGCCGATGATGCCGAACATCGTCGATGGCGGGGACATGGGTGGGCTCATGCGCTACCTGGTTGGGCCAGGACGCGCCAACGAACACACCGAGCCTCACCTCGTGGCTGGCTCACGCACCATCATGAAGCGGTGGGGCGACTGGAGTGAACTGTCCACCGCTCAAGCCGGCGAAATTGCTCACTACCTTGACTCGTTCATGAATGAAACGGACCGCACCTCACGCGGCCCGATCCGCAAGTTCGACCCCGCGGCCGGCAGGACGCGAGTAACAGACTACGGTGCGAACCACGTCTGGCATTGTTCTCTTTCTTTATCGCCTGACGAAGGGCCACTGTCAGAAGAAAAATGGGCAGCCATCGCACGCGACTTCATGGACCAGATGGAGTTTACCTCTGCATGCGGGAAGTCCGAGTGCCGATGGGTCGCCATCCATCACGGTGCGTCAAAAAACGGCGGGGACCACATCCACATCGCCGCCAACATCATTCGTGAGGATGGGACCAAGTGGAACAACTGGAACGATCAGCCCCGCAGCCAACGCGCGTGCAACGCTCTCGAACACAAGTACAGTCTGCGTATCGTGGAAGGGCGCGAACACAATCGCTCATCCAAGTGCGACAGTGCGCAGGCACTCAATGCCGCCAGGCGGGCCGGCAAGCCGGTCACTGACCGCGCCGCACTGGAAACACGCCTGCGTGCCGCCGCGAAGGCAGCGAGCAATGAGGTTGAGTTCATCGGCCGCGCGCGTAGCCTGGGCGTGAGACTGCGCCCACGCTTTGCCAAGGGACACACCGATGTAGTCGTGGGGTACTCTGCTGCCCTGCACACCAAGCCAGGACAGCGTACACAGTGGTACGCCGGTGGGTCCATCGCGCGTGACCTCACGCTGAGCGCGCTGCGCGAGCGCTGGCCAGACACCATCGACGCCTCCACTGACGCTGTGCGCGCATGGCACGATGCCTGGAAGGGGATGCCGCTTGGCGCGCACCGCAGCGCCTACACGCCGGAGGAATGGCAAGGGTATAGGCGCGCGCTGGAAATCTACCGCGACGAGCTACGCGGCATTGACCCCGCTGATCCGCTTGCCCTGGCTAATGCGACCAATGATGTGGCCGGACTTCTGGCGGCCGCCGCGCAGCAATCGGATTTGAGTGAGGACATGCGCCGCGCTTTGGACTACTCCGCACGGCAGGTCGGCCGAAACGCACAGTTGAAACAGCGGCCCGTCACTGGCAGTGGGACGAGCCCGTGGGTCGTTCTCGGTGCGCGGCTGCTCAGCACAGCCATCACTCCCAAGACCAGCAAGGTGAACTATGCACTCATGCTGGTGGAGGCATTGGAATTGGTGAAGACACTGGCAAACCTATATGAACAAGCGCGCCAAACAAACACCGCACACATGATCTTGCGTGACACGCGCACTGTGTACGACCGCTTACGCGCCGAAGCACCGCACACGACTCACCAATCTCTCCAGGTCGACACGGCAACCTTGCAACAAGACGTATTGCCTGAGCCGGCCGCAACACGCTCCGCGCCCTCAGTCCAGGAGGAGCCGGTGACAGTTGGAGCACCCTCCAACGGCGATTACTTTGAGCGTTTGCGCGCGCGCCATAAGTTCCTCGCGTTGCCCGATGGATTCGGGACAAATACTGAAGGCTCCAGCACCAGTGGCAACGAGACTGACCATGATGAGAGAACATCCAGGCGACCGTTGCCAGGCATCGGGCAAACACCACAACTGACCAAACTCAACCACCCCACACACCACCCGACCCCACGCGGGCGCACGCCCGAACGCGGGCGCGGCCAGTTGCGCTAGTGTGCGCACGGCCCACGTTGTGAGCATGGACGACGAAAACGACGAAAACGCATCTTCAGAACTCTTGTATCCCACGCTTGACGCCTTCGTGGAGGATCTCCTGGCGCGAATCTATGACCGGTTCCTGCCAACGGGACGGCTGACGTGGTGCCCCCAGTGGTGGAAACACGCCGAAGCGGTCTACCGTCTGCAGGCTCTATGGCTGTCATGGGAATACATGCGAGTGCACGATGGGCCGATGGCATCGGCACAGTGGCTGGTCTCGTATGCTGATCCAATCATGAACGTCCTGTTTGAAAATGACGGGCCATTCAAGGGATGCAGCGTCACGGGTGGTCACCGCGACCTGCGATATCACCCTGATGGGCAGCTGCCCTGCGATCCAGCCGACCCAGAGATTTTCGCCCCGCGTAACTAGCCATAGGGGGCAGCCGACACCTGGATCACATGTGACGGGTCTGCACGCGCGCCGATTTCTGAGCTCGCGGGGTGGCGCGACGTGTGGATGTTCTGGCGACGGTGCTCATCGATTGCCTGACAGGGGTGTGCAGGCCCTTGTCGGCCGTGATGGCTGCCCGCACCGACTGCGGATCCGCACCCTTATCCAGCAGCGCCTGAGCGTGCGCCTGGCGCGCCTGCAGTGTGTCCCACGCGGCTTGCTCGCTGTGGCCGGCGTGCCTTGCCTCGCTTACTTCCTTCACTGTGTTTTGCCCGCCAGGGCTCACACTGCCTTGCTTGTCTGTTTCCAAGGCTTCAGATGCTTCACGTGTCTCGATGCTCGCATTCTCGCGCGCACGGCTCACCGCCACTTCAGCCTGAGCCTGCTCGGCCTGAGCGGCCTTAATATCGGGATAGATCGCACGAATACGCGCATCCACCTGCTCACTGTCACCGAGCCATGCCGCCAGGTCATGTTTCCACATATCGTTCAGCCACTGCGGTGCACTGTCTTTTTGCTCGTGCACGTAGTGGAGAATTTCCTCGCGACGTTCACTGCCAGCCAGCTGCTCATACGTGCGGTACAGCACGTCCTGGACAACGGGCCTGACGTCCTCCACGTCCTCATTATCAAGGACCGGCGCCACCTTCAGGGCCTGTTCGACCCGTGGAATATCCTCCACGTCCCTCATTGGAGCGGTGACCTCAATTCCCCACCGCTCTTTCGCCTCACGCTCACACCTTCGCGCGGCCAGCCCCGCCTGCGGGTCAATGTCGCTAAACCTTTTCGCCACGCCGTACACGTAGACAGCTTCATCGCGTGATGCACTGTCCCACCAGTGTGACGTGAGCGCCTCCGAATACACCTTTTCAGCCAGAGCGCGCTCTTGCCTAATCGCCCTGCGCAACGCTTGCTCGTGGTAGGTGGAAGACTTCTGGGCCGCGCGCAGGGCCTGCTCGCGACGCATCGCCATGAATCTGCCTACCGCCAGCGCCACCCGCCAGGCACGCGCCATCTCCGCACTCGTCTCATTAACCACCTGATCTGCCATCACATGCGCCTTTCTACGCTTACACTGCTATTTCACTGTTTGAAAACTAGGCTGCTCCCAAAAGGGAACCAATTGCACAAGAGTGGGCACAGCCCCCGACGCAAACACCCATGCCCGCCCCTGCGGTAGGGCCTGCAGATCCGACACCGTGGCGATAGGGCGCTGCTGGGACGCCTTCGACGTTGAATACGAGTGGCCCTGGCTTGACCTGGACACCTGTGTGGAGTCCACATAATGCACACCAATCAGCTCCGATATGCTGCGCAAGAACTCAGGCTCAGATACACCGCCGCCATACATCTTGACGTTCGCCGCCGACCACAATGCCTTCATTCCCTTTTCGCCCCACACTCGTTCGCCCTGGCTCCACGACTGCAATACCGTGTCCACGCACACTCCACGCGATCCCAGGTGCGAGTACTGATTGGGCAGTTCACCCCACCGGCACACGTTCGCCGCCTCATCGAGCTCAATCAGCATGGGAGTGGCCAGCCTGCCGCGCGGCTGCGTACTTGCATGGGCTGTGGCCGCTTCCACCACGGCGACAGTGAGCGGGGTCACTATCTGAGTGGCACTGCCGCGCCCTTCCTGAGACAGGCAATACAGTGTCTGCCGCGTCCTGACGAACTCGGCCGCATTGAACTGGGGTAGCCCCTCCGATGGGGTCACCCACCGCATCAGCTTCGTGTTATTCAGAAAGTGCATGATGCGCAATGCCCCGCCATACACGCTGCCCCGCGTCTCAACAGGCATGCCCATAAACCCCTCCAGGCTCGTTGCGGCCTTACGCACGTCATCACGGGTATCTGGATCTGCGAACTCCTCAGCCATGCTGCGCAGCAGCAGCACTGCCTCATCGTTCGTCTGATCAGCAAGCCACGGCTGTAACGCTGTCAGTGGCCGGCCCGCCAGAGCGGCAGCCAGCAGCATCGGAGAGATCAACTGGCACGCCCATCGATCCCACATGTCGGTTCCATCCTTGTTCGACACGTCCTCAGCCGACAGGAACATGTCAGCCAGCGCGCTCGCCTGCACATAGTCAGTCACATACGACAAGGGATTCCACCACCACGACTGGCGTGTGCCTGCGAGATTGTGCGGGTCGAACACCCATGACCGCTCGCCCGTAGCCGCTTCACGCCTGGAGCGTGTTTCATCCACAATGTCACGCTTGTTCGAGGTGGCCACAACTGCTCCAGGCGCAGCTAGGATACGCGGCACCACCCAGGCTGTTGTCTTGCCCGTGCGGGGACCGGCAATCGTGATGCACACATCTTCAAACGAGGACAACACGGCCGCATCCGCTGCCACGGTGCGGCCTACAGGCAATCCAGCCGCACCCTGCACGCCCAGGCGCTGAGCTTTGGCTGCAACAGCCTTCAATGTGATCGGCTCAATGTCACGGCCGCGTCCCGCGTACTGCGCGGCCTCATCACCTCGACGCGACTGGCGGTGTCTGCGCACACCTGCCAGGACCACTAGGCCACTCACCACCACAAGGATCAGCGCCACCACCGCAATCCACCAATACACCTCCCCCGTGGGATCCACTCGGCCGCCCGCCAAATCAAGCACGAGTGTGAACGGATTCCACGACACATCCGCCACGCCACGCGCCCACGCCCACACGTGCACACCCACGATGAGCGGCACGCTGCCGGCGATCACCATGACGGTCACGACCACCATGAGGAGAGTGGACGGCTCCCACGTATCCGCATCGTCTCGAACACTCATTGGGCTCTCCTGGCCCACCGCTGATTCGTATCTGACAGTGCGGCCTCACCGCCCACGAAGCGCACCTGGAAGGGAGTGCCAGGCGCGTTAGACGTCTTGAGCAGGAACTTGCCCATTCCCAGCGGCGGGGCATCACGCCCCGTGGTCGGGTCGTAGGTGCCAGGCGCGTTCCACGACGTGAGCATGTCCTTTTCCTTTTCTGTCAGGGAAAACACGCCCTCCAGCAAGCTCATTTCACGCGCAGGCATGCCGCCAAGGAACAGCATTTTTGACCGCTCGACAAAACCTGCCGCTTTCAGCCGGTCGGCAGGCGATGCCAGAGCGTTGAAATCGGCCATCGAGTGCGTGATCATGACCTGCCCCACACCGATCGTGCGGTTCAGGCGAGTCAGCGAGTCAATCCGCTCCACCAGTCCCGATGAGGCACGCAGAATACGCCACAGTTCATCCATGACGATCTTGTAGCGCCGACGTGGGGCCACGCCCGCATCCGCCAGCGTCTGAGCTATCTCGACCGTGGCGAACCCATACGACCAGCACGCCAGCAACAAGGCTGCCTGCAGGTCCTCTGAGGCTTCCTTAAACGCGCTCACGTCGAAAACCACGCATCGGTCCATCATCATCGGCGTCGTGGTCTCCACCGCGAAAAGAGCGCCGAAACGGCCCGACACCAGCGCCATCAGGGATGCTTCCAGGCTTTCAGTGACCGCGCGATAATGATCAAGGTCCCCACGATCCAGCGCGGCTGCACGAAGCGCTGCAGGTGCCTGGCGCACCACTTCGAGCAGGTCAGCCAGTACCACGGGCCGCTCATATGTCTCCAGGATTCTGATTGCCTCATCCACAATGGTTTCTTCACGATCAGATGGCGGGGTGCGCCGAATGATATGAATCAGCGAGCACACCATGTCTTTCTTGCGTTCATGAGCCGCCGCAACCAGCTTATCACGATCCTCCCACTTGCCGGCTGCCTCCAGCAGTGCAACGGCCTCCGACACGTTGCCCGCATCCAGCGGATTGATCCCGGCACCGCCATGCTCAATGCTGATCACCTGGCCGCCCAAAGCCTCGATCAGCGCCACGTAATCGGGCTTGATGTCGCCCAGCACCATTGTGTGCACGCCAAACCCAGCAGATGCAGTAATCATCCTGCGCACCAAAGACGACTTGCCCAAGCCGTTTAAGCCGAGCACCATTGCTGAGGGTGCGGAAATAAGCCCGCGCTCAAACCAGCTAATCTCATCAGCACACACCGCGCCGCCACCGCGCAGCGCGCGCCCCAATGGTGCTCCCACCAACGCCGTATTTGACCCGACAATAAACGGCCACAGGCCGCACACCTGTTTTGAGGTCGCCCTCCACGGCTGGATCAACGGCCCATTAGCCGGCCATCCGCTCCCACGGCCTCCCTTGCTCGCCGTCGCGCCGACACCTCCAAACAAGGCCGCCAGCAAGTCACTAACAAACCCAGCCATCACTACCACCCGCCCGACAGCCCTTGAGAAGCAGGCCGAAGCCCCAGCGGCAGGCCCAGGGCAAACGCGCTGTCCTGAGCGCCGTATGCCGGCCGCACCAGCAGGCGCGACGAAGACGCCAACGCAGTGACCGCGCTTGAGGTGTCGTCCAACTCATCCGTACTCGTCGTAGCAGTGATAATCAGTGCAAAATCCAACAATCCCGCACCAGCTGCCTCCTCATCAGCCACCTGTTGTGCCGCGCGCAGCTCACGTCGCGCGGTCGCCGTGGGCCGAGGAGTATTCTCCACACGAGCCGCAGCCCTGTTCACATCCGCATCGGCCGCAGCCGGAGCCTTCGCCGCCTCCACCGGTCGATAAATGATCGTCACCCGCTTACGCTCCACATCACGTGAAGGCTCCAAAATTCGTCGCAAAACGCCCGACTGCACATAGCCGCGCGCCGGGCGACTCATCACCCACGTGCGTGACAAACCGGAATCATGGCGGTAGTAGTCCCACTCGGCCACAGCGCGAATAGGGCCCGCATCTTCCCACACCAGCGCCACCTGCTCGCCCGCGCTAGCGGCCTGTTCAAACAAAACCTCCGACGCCGGATCATACGCCACGCGCGTGAGCTGACATACCTCACGCGCGGTCAGTACATGCACACCGCCTGCGCCCGTTCCCATCAGCGTCTGAGTCAGCCCAGGCAGATCAGAGGAAATACGTGACACCGCCTGCGCCCGCTTCTTCGACGAGCCCATCTTGGAAGGGTCAAACGTGATCGTAATCCACACGCGCACACGTGCCGCGCCCTGCCCATACTCATCGACAATGCGCTGAAGCATCTGTCGCGCAACCAGTGGAGCATCCTGGCTGATGCGAGAGCCTACCTCACGGCGCAGCCGATCCCCACTATCAGGGATCGTCTCAACACACACGCTTGCCTGAGCAACCCCCATCTGTCCGCCCAGGTCCCCCAGCCACATTCCCCACAGCGCCACCTGACGGTCAATCGTGTCCTGGTCGGTCAAAGCACCACCTTCAGGCGCCACGCTCATCACTACGCTCAGCGTCCCATCCCCGTGCTCGATCAGCCCAAAAGGCCTCTCATAGGAATCACGATGCTCACTCAACCGCGACGCGTGCAACATGCCAGGCAACTCGCACATGCCCTGCGTCGCATCCGGTGCTATCCCGCCCGTTGCGTGAATATTCGACTTCCTGCGCGCCGCCCTGCCAAAACGCATCCTTTGATTCATCCTTTCTGCCACAGACACCCCATGCACATCGCGGGTCACCATCAGCAGCACGAGACCAGCCCACACGACTGCGACCGCCAACGCGATCACCACGCCCTTCGACATGGCCACCACGCTCACGACAGCCAGGCCCACAAGTCCAAAGATCGATTCGCCAAACCCCATCTTGCCGAAGCCCGCGCGACGCGGGATACGCCAATTGCCATACGTTCGAACCTTGACCGCCTCAGCGCTCATTTTGAACATCACCACCAGTAGGACTGAAGCCGCCCATATCACTGTCCACGCCTTCACGCCCAGGCGCACCGCTCGGACCGGAACTCCCATCACGGCCCGACGCGCCATTAGCACCTGACGGGCCACTTTGATGAGAACTGTTCGACCCCTGAGAGGCTCCACTCGACGCGGCCCCCGTCGCACTGCCAGCGCCACCACCGGCGCTACCAGCACTACCCGCACCCATCGAGCGCGCACCACCACCAGCACCAACACCAGAAGCTCCACCTGCACCCGCACTCGACGCGGCACCACTAGCACCGCTAGCGCCCGCACCAGCACCCGCTGCCGCTGTGGCTCCTCCACTGGCCGCCGCAGCACCCACGCGGGCCACAGTCATTGCACCCGTCGCCAGCACTGCTCCCGCACCAGCAGCGCCACCGCCACCAGCACTGAGCGCCTCAGTGGCCGGCACCATAAAGGTCACCAGGGCGGGCAGCGACAACACTGCCAGGATCAGCATGACAACGCCCATGACGAAACTCGTCAAGTCCTCACCACTCGCCAAAACCCAGGAATCGCCTTGCACCAGCTTGATAGCCACCGCGTAAATGATGGAAGCGGCCGGCTTAAACATCAGGAACGCGAAAAACCATGCCACGATCTTCCACAGCCAGCCCCGCCCCCACTTCGTCGAGTAGGCGCCAGCTGCCAGCGGCATAATTCCCACCAGTAGGATCAGCATTGCTGACCGAATAAACATCAGGCCTATCTGGACCAAGTTCGCGACCAGCGCGCCCAAGCCACCCACGATCAGCACCGTCAGCCCCAAGCTGCCCGTCACACTCGTCACTGACAAGATTTTCGAGCCAAACTTGCCCGCATCGCCATCAATCGCCAGGCCGATCACCCACGTGGAAAACGCATCTGACGCATCCACCAGCAACTGTCCAACACCGACAGATGCACCGGAGACCACAGCCAGCGCCAAGAGTCCCTGTAGCACGCTCATCGCTGTTTCACCGCGTCTGGACAGCGCCAAATGGATGCCAGCCACGAACAGCGATGCGACTGCCAGCGCCACCACAAGTATGTGAGTGGTGGAGTGTACGAAGCCCACTGCCGAGTCAGCACCCCCAAGCCTGGGGGTACCCACACCCGTCCACACCGTGCCGACCTTCAGCAACGTGGCAGACACATCCTGAATGATGTTGTACGCCCATTCTGCGATAATGTTGTGCGTCGCCTCAGAAGCGACCTCACCGATCTTGCATGACAGTTCCCAAAACTGGCACATTTACGCGCTCCACTCCACGAACCCCTCCAATGCAAGTGAGTCAATAACGCGCTCACCCCACGAGTCAGTAGATGGAGCCTTAACCTTCCAATCACCGTCCTGCCACACCAACACCACAGGCCACGCCACAAGCGTGTCAGGAACCGACACCGACGACACAGCCAACACCACCATCGCCGCGTCTGGGCCACGATCCTCATACCGGAACCCGTGAATGCTCAACGCGGAGCCCGTCTCACCTTGCCATTCGGCCTTAATCTGTGCTTCAAGCCGATCACGATCCGGCCCGGCAGCCATCAGGGCAGGAACCACCTCATCAAGACGCTCCTTCGACGAAAACCACGACAGGAAATTGGCTGACGCCAAAATCGCGCCCGCCGGACTATGAGCGAAGCACCGCGAAATCCCATCCGTCATGCCAGGCCCATACCCGTTAATGCTCGGCACTGTGATCCGCTCTCCCACTTGCACAGGTACCGACGGCAACGCCTGCTCAGGAGCCACCCGATCACGCTCCGGCAAGCCACATACAGAATCAGATGCAGCCCCATCACCGTCAGCAGTGGCCACATCAGGCGACTCACCACCGCTTTGTTTACCTGCACCAGCGCCCGAAGCGCCCGAGGAAGGGGAGGCGGCATTCTCACCACTAACAGGCACAGCATCCCGTGTGACCACCAGAAAACCCAAGCCCACCAGCAACGCAACTACCAGCAGCCCCGAAACAATAAAGGCTGGGCGGGCAAGAATGTTCGTGCTCTTTTCCTCAGCCATTACAGCAATGCTTTCGCCAGAGCCGCCGCAGCCGCAATAACAATTGCACCCATAATCACATAGCCGATCCTGCGCACGTTCTCATTACCCATCCCACGCTCATTCGACACCGCAAGCATGATTCCGCCGACAATAAAACCGACAATCACAGACGCGCCGGCAATCCACATCACCCAATTCAGCACCGTCTGCACGCGCGCCTCCACACCTGGAGGCGCAACCGGCGTCGGATTCAAATCCATCCAAATCAGCCCCGCGCGCCCCACCACGGACTCAACAACGCCAACACCACTCGCAACAAGACTCATTTACTCGTCCTTTCCAATCAACGACATATCTTTCAAAACCTTGCGGACATCCCTCGAAAGCGGAACGTCCCACGCGAAACCGGTACGCCACGCACTCTGGAAGCCCACCAGCCACACGCGCGGAAACGCGCCAGCAACACGCTGACGAAACGGGGCCAGCTCTTTCGGACTGCGACCAGGCGCATCCGCCGCCAAAATCAAACCAACCAGCTCCACACGCCCAACCTGGCCAGACGCCCACTGGATTCCCGCGTCCTGCGCGGCCCTCAGCCCAGCAAAATGAGTCCGAGCCACCACGACTACGCGCGTTGACCTACTCGGATCAGGCCACGACACACCAGCATCACCCGCGCCCAACAAGCGGGCCCACGACGTCGCCCCCGCGCCTCCGTGCGCACCGACCACCCACAACGGGCAATACTCGCCAGCAAACGCAATCGGCAAGCCGCCAGCCGCCACCACCTGCGCGCCCGGCTTCCACACAGGCGGCCGGACAGACCCAGACACCACCGCGCGATCGCCGTGAGCCGAGGAGTATTCTCCACCCGAGCCAGCCCAAGGATTCCTCATGTGCGCTCCCTTCTACGTAATACGTAGACAATGCGCACACACCACCAAGACAATGAAAGACACGCAATGACCAGCTGGCCACCAATTACCATCACACACCACGACAACGGCACCGCCACCGTCACCTCAGCAGGCATCACAATTGCCCGCCTACAACCCAGCCAACACCTACACCACGACGCAATGAACATTGCCCTGGCACAAGCCAAACACTACAACCGCGCCCTACCCGTCACCGCAACAGGCCCAGAAGGCACGTACTACATGAGCGTGCACCCAGACGGACACATCCAAACCCACGACACACCAGAGCCGACAGCCAGCAATACCGGAACCGCCAGCAATACCAGCAACACCATAAACCCCAGCAACCCAAGCGATAACGACGCAGCCAGGCAGCACAACCAAACCCCCGAGCACGCGCCCACACCGACACGCTCACACCCGCACAGCAGGAAACACCGGACACGCCTCATCCTCACCGCACCACTCATCCTCCTCCTCAGCGTAGCCACCGCCACAATCGTCATCACCAGCACTCACCAAACAGGCAAAACCCTCACCCACACCGACACACCCACCAACACCCAAAGCGCGCAATCCACCGCACCCGAAAAACCGGCCGAGAAAGCTCAAGACCAGGAGCACACACCACAATCCACACCAACCCCCACCAAACCACTACCAGAACCCGCGCCCGACACACCAAAGGCAGAACCAGATCCCGAGCCCACACCCGCACCAGAGCCAACGCCGCAGACGCTCGAACCACCAACATCACCAGCACCAGAGCCGGCACCGGAGCCAGCGCCCACAGGCGTCACCTCAATGAACACCTCAGTCAACACTGGTGGCAGCGGCGCTGCCACCTTTTCGATCACAGTTTCAGGAAGCGGATACACCACCTGCACCATCAGCATCGCAGGACACGCAGCCAACGCCAGCACACCCATACCAGGAACAGCCACCGCCATCCTCACCGGCATCCCACTCGGCACACAATCATGGACCACAAGCTGTGACGGCCTCGTCAACACGGGCACCATCACCATCTACTAAGGAGACACCACCACTGCCATGCAACAACTCGAACGCCACAACGAATACATCGTCACCTTCGACGGACAAACCCCCGACGAAGCAGGAAGCAGATACTTCATTGCCCACGACTACGCCACAGCCAAAGCCGAAGGCATCAACATCGCTCAAGAACTCAACCTGAACCCAAGCAAAATCAGAATCTTCTACCGCATCACCATCACCGTCAACACCAACACCGTCGAGGTAGGACAAGACACCAACTACGAAGAAGTGCTCGAACAAATCTATAACGAGTTCAAACCCCTCTAACAAAAAGCATGGTGCCAAACTGGCACCATGCCCCCAAACCCCACTTGTGATCCACCTCACCTTCCTGCTATGCCGCCAGATTCAAGGCCTCCACCACCTCGCGAGCAGCTACCATCAGCGCCTCATCATCAGCCTGCAACAGGCTGCCTTTGACACCACGACGCGAACCAACCAACATAGTCATCCACGCGCGCGCAGCCTCACCACTCACGCCCAAATCACCCAGCCGTGGATCCACACTCGCCATTCGATGCCGCCTACTACTATCACCCACCGCAAGCTCAGCTATACGGCGAGTTCCCGCCCACGCCAACGTCTCGGTCATTCCCGCCTCTATCAGCGCCGCCACCATACGAGCCAGCGGGCCCTCAAAATCATCGACACACACCCACGCATCACCCGTATCGCCCTGGCCGGGACGCAACCCAGCCTCAGGCATCATTGACGGCTCCACCGCCTCCTCCACACCAGCACACTTATCACGAGCAAAGCACCGCCGATTCACAATAGTTGTCCACACCGCCCACGGCCGCGATGCGGACGCCACCTGCGAGGCACACGTCATCAACACCTCCCACGCGATCCCACACGTATCAGCAACCGACTCAGACCACGACATCCGAGAAAACTGCACACCCCGAGAAATCGCATTTGAGAACTGGCGCGCGCCCACCTCCTGCACCGTCACCGCCAAGCACTGCGCCGCAGTGCCTACCCACCCATCAGAAGCCGCCTCCAACACAACACGCCGCAACCCCTCATTATCAGACATCGACAACGGCACAACACCCACACACGCCTCCGACTCACACCCAGCCTGTCCAGGACACAACTCGCCCTGGACAGGCGAATCACTCACCCCCGCCAGCCAATGCAACACGAACCGCGAAGCCGCCTTACGACCCCACACATACCGCATCTGGCGCGACAAAACCCCGCGCGACTCCAAACCCGCCAACGAGCGAAACACCGACCGGCGAGAAACACCCGTACACTCCACCAGATACTCCACAGCGCAAATCACCACACCACGAGCATCCGCAAGCCGCGCCAGCTCAAACAACACCAACGACTGCGACGCAGTAAGACCCCCAACACCACGCGCCCACACCAACCACGACACACTCACGCCGACTCACCCCCACGCAACACCGCGTACAGCGCCTCAGTCAAACGCAACTGCTCCACACGAGACGCCCCCGGGTTCTCAGCCACAACCTGACCCCACGCCTGATCCCACACCGAATCAACAGGCGTGCTTTCAACCTGGGCTAGGGCATCGATACGCTCTTGACGCAAAACCGCCGCCTTGCGCTCACGCTCACGCCGAACCCTCGGATCCTCGTCCGCACTACGGGCTGGTGGCACGCCCTTGAGCACATTCGCCCGAAGCCTGTAACACACCAAGCGCGACAACCGACCAACATTGGGCGGTAAAGCCTGATCCATCACCTGGCGAATCTGAGCCGGTTGCCAACCAGCGTCCACACACTCACGCAAAGCCTGCGTGACCGCAACCGCACCAGAAGCATCCAACACTCTCAAAGGCGACGGCAAACACTCCGCGATCAACGCCGCATCCGTCCCCGCCAACGGCGAATCAATCTCGACTTCCACACCAGACCCAACCGAACCAAAAAACTCACCCTCGCACGCCACCGGCGCTTCCTCGCGCTCGCGCACGGGTTCGGTCTGGTTAGGTTTGGTCTGGTGGTTTAGTTGGGGGTTATATGTACATATGGGTGCAGCCTGTTGCATCTGTGGACTACCCGAATTTGCATCTGTGGAACCCTCATCGTCTCCACATGTGCAAGATTTGCATGTGTGGCCACAACCGCTACATTCCGCCGAAAAGTCCACATGTGCAAGATTTGCATCTGTGGACTCAGCAGACCCAGCGAAATTACCCTCCACCTCCAAATGCAGACGATACGTCGTGCCCGACCGGTGCTTATGCGCTGGCTTATCCGCACACGCACCCGACTGATCCCCGCACCACGAATAGCGCGGGACACGTGAAATGAGCCCATACTCATCCAGCGTCTTTAAATGCGAAGCCACACTCCGTAAAGAACACTCCGCCCGCTGAGCAATCTCCTCACGCGAACGCCAGGTCTCGTCCTCATCGTTAGCGAACTCCGCCAACGCCAACAACACAAGTTTCTCGCCCTGACCAAGACCCTTAATCCGATCAAACGCCCACGCAACAGCCCTGAAACTCACAGCTTGTCACCTCCCACCATCACCTGGCACAACATGGGAAAGCGCTCCGCTTCAGTATCCGAGTCATCCATCTTGATAAGCCCAAGCTGTTGAAGATGGATCAAAGCACCTTTCACATCATGAACACTTGAACGCGACCGGCGAGCTGGACGCTCTAGCGAGCGCAGCAACACCCAGCCGTCATCGCCAGCATCATCAGCCAAAGACAACAAGACCATCTTTTCGAGCACATCGATACCGTCGGTTAAACCAAACGCCCACTCAATCGCTTCGACACTCACAACGCGCCCCCTAACAGCAAGCGGGCCGACCAGCAACCCGAATCCGACCACCGCCGAGCCTCAATAACACCCGCACGCTCCAAAGACGACAAGCACGCCTCAACACGCGCCACACTCAAACCCGTCACACCCGACACCAAAGCCGGATCAACACGAACAACCCCACCGTCATCCGCCTTCCACGCCAAACGCAGAAGAACAAGCTTGTCACTCAACCTGCGACACTCAACCCGCCAAGCCCACTGAACCGCCTCAGCACTCATCCCACTCCACCAGCCCCAGCAAACCCAGGCAAAACCTGATCGTCAGCATCCGCTGGCAACGGATCCTCTGAGCTAACGCGAGGCGTCAGAATCTCCTCAACATCCGAACGACGAAAAAACTTTCGCCCGCCTGGGAGCTGCACATATGCAATTGCCCCCACACGCGCCCACCGCAGAACGGTCTGCGCGGAAGTATTGGGAAGCATCTCTGCAACCTCACGAGCACTTAACAATGCTTCACATCCATTAGCGTACTTAATACCCATGGCTGCAGATTAATACACTCGCACCATGTTGTCTACACTATTAACTATTGACCTCACTAACAACTAGTGACATACTTGAATCATGACAGCGAAACGACCTCAACTCAGCGCGGACGAAGCTATCGGAATTGCTGTTAATCAGGCAATGTTCCTTCAGGGTATATCGAGGACCAAACTTGCAAACTTAGTCGGACTTTCACAGCCCTCAATCTCATTAAAACTACGAGGTAAGGTCACTTGGAGCGTCACCGACTTACTCAAGGTTGCCGCTGCGCTGGAAACCACTCCAGAGGATCTATTGCCCGATACAGATGGGAAAGGCGGCTGGATCCCCGCGCCGTTCACCCCCGGATATGCGAAAGCCCCCGCTCTCGCAGGGGCATCATCGGAGCCACCTGTGGGAATCGAACCCACGACCTATTCATTACGAGTGAATCGCTCTGCCGACTGAGCTAAGGTGGCCGCCTTCCCTATCAGCGCTACGCGGCTCCGCCACGCGCATCAATTGATAGGCAACGACGTTTACTGTAGCCGACTACCCACGCCTGCGACAAATGCTCGACAGGTGGAGCGCGTCACGCCCAAAGGTTAGCGCCTAATCCGTGCACTGAAGACCGTCCTGCGGGACGGTTCCGTTGAGGAAGAAACCGTCAACAGCATCACGCACGCACCGCGACCCGTCGCGCGAATACGCCGTGTGATTCCATCCATCCCAGCTCACCAGTACACCTTTACTGAGCTGGTCGGCAAGCGCCTGCGACATCACATAAGGCGTGGCGGGGTCGTGCGTCGTTCCCACCACAACAATCTCCGGGGTGCCTTCAGCGTGGATCGGTCCGCGTTCGCGCGTAGATTCAATGGGCCAGCCTTCCAAAGCGGCAGAGGAATACCCGGCGAAACGACCCATGAACGGCAGCTCAGCTTTCATCTTCTCCGCTGCAGCAGCCCATTGCTCAATGTCTCCGACCGGAGAATAGTCCAGGGAGTTAATCACGCTGATTGCTTCCATCGAATTGTTCTGGTACGTGCCATCAGCGTTGCGTTCCATCAGCAGATCTGCGAGCGCCAGCATCGTTGACCCATCGTCCTGCTTGATTGCCATATCCAGCCCCTGGGTCAACGCATCGTGCAACTGCGTGTCGTACAGCAGGCCGATCACGGCGCTGAAGGCCAGGGAAGACGTCAGCGGTCGGTTAGGATCCTGCGTCTCAAGCGGTTTTTCTTCCAGTTGATCGAAGAACGCGTTCAGAGTCTCCAGTCCTTCGTCAACACTTGACCCCACCGGGCAGTCCGACGATGCGGAGCACACTTTAATCCAGTTTGCGAGGGCGTCCTCGAACCCCTGCATCTGCAGTCGTTCAACCTCGTCAATACTGAGCGACGGGTCGAGCGCACCGTCAAGCACCATGCGTCCGACCTTGTCGGGGAACAGCTCGGCGTACGTCGCTCCCAGGTAGGTGCCGTATGAGTACCCCAGATAGGTCAGTTTGTCCTGTCCGAGGGCGGCTCGCGCCATATCAAAATCCTTGGCAGCTGAGATCGTGTCAACGTGCTCGGCCAGGGAGCCGCTGTGTTCCTTACATCCAGCTGCCAGCTTGGCGGATTCAGCCTTCAGATCCTCAACAATTTCCTGCGGGGTGGGCTCTTGGGTGCTGTCGGATTGATCGGCTGGATCGTCGGACATTGCGGCCGTTTCATCGCGTTCTTTGTCTGTCAGGCAGATAACCGGCGTGGACTGGCCGACTCCGCGCGGATCCAATGCCACGATGTCAAAGCGGTCCGCCAGATCCATCGACAGTCCCTGGCTCGCAATGTAGGGCAAGATCGAAGTTGCCGGGCCACCGGGCCCACCGGGGTTATAGAACAATGCGCCTTCGGATTGCGGTGCGCGGTGAATGGCCAGCGCCAGTGCAATCACATCGCCGTCGAGCTGGTCCCAATCCAACGGTGCATACAGTGCGCCGCACTCATATCCGTCTGATGACTGCTGCGAGCCTTCCATCTGTTTGAGGTCGTCATCAGTGCATTCACGCCAGTTGACTTTCTGCTGGTAGAAGCCCTCAATGGTTGGTTCCGGCAGGTCACCCAAAGTGTCGATGAACGTTGATCCCGAGGTGATGACCGTGCGACCATCTTCGCTGACGGCTGACTGCTGGTGAGTGGCAGATCCACCGCTCTTGCGGTCGTGTCCAATGATCAGCACGGCACTGACAGTTGCCAGCGCAACGACGACCAGTATGGCGAGCAGAATTATCACGATGTTGCGTGAACGCGTTTTCATGGGTCAAGACTAACAATGATTCAGCTACCTACCCCAGTATGGAAGACCGGGGCCTCCTGGTTCACGGGCAGTGTCGATGCGGTCGCGCACCCTCCGGCTGGACGCCACGCGCATCTAACGCAGCGCCACCACCATTGCTTCCATTGCGAGCAGTGGATTCGCACCGTTGGTCAGTCTGGTGCGCGCCTGGTCGATCACGTCGATGCGCGCAAGAGTCTGCTCCGGGCTGGAGGTGCGGGCGATATGTTCGATTACCTCCGCGACATCGTCATTCATCAGATCCTGATTCGCACCGAGCTGGAGCATGAGGACATCGCGGTACACGCTCATCACGTCCAGCAGGATCCGATCCAGCATGTCGGTCAGTGAGCGTTTCATGCGGCGGGTCTGATTTTCACGCAGTTGGCGCAGTTGTGAGCGCACATGCGGCGTCATCTTGTCGCCCTCGACCATGCCGAGCTGGTAACGCAACTTGGCTTCTTCTTCCGTGTTGCGCTGCTCGGCAACCGTCTCCGTGTCACTCTTCGCCATCTCAACTAGGTCATGGGCGGCGACAGCGGCTTCACCGACTGAGGCAACGTGAATGGCAGCGCGGATGCGTTGACGGCGCTTATCGCGCTCCTCGGGGTCACGCGCCAAGGCTTTCGCCCGCCCGATGTGGCACTGCGCTGCCCGCGCAGCCTCGCGCGCCACGTTCATGTCCACGCCGAGCTGCCGGACCAGCAGACCAGCCACAGCGTCAACCGATGGGATGCGCAAGGACAATTGTCGGCAGCGTGACCTGACGGTGGTGATCATGTCTTCGGAGCTTGGTGCACACAGCACCCACACGGTGCGCTCGGGAGGCTCCTCGATAGCCTTGAGCAGAATATTCAACGAGAGTTCCTGAATGCGGTCCGCGTCTTCAACAACGATGACGCGCCAGCGGCCCTGCGAGGGCGCCACCTGGGCGCGCATGATGATGTCGCGCACCTGTTCTGCAGTAATAATGCTGGTTTCTGTGGCAACACTCAGCACGTCAGCGTTTGTTCGAGCCACTGTCGTCACACATCCTGGGCACGTGCCGCACCCGATCTCACTTCCTGTGCACTGCAGGCACGCGGCAAATGCGAGCGCAGCGTTGGATCGCCCGGAACCCGGCGGCCCTGTCACGAGCCATGCGTGGGTCATGGAGTGGGTGCTGCGATCACTGTTGCCCTCGACGATGTGGCGGGCGGCGCGGGCAGCTTCCTGCAACGTGGCTACGGCCTTTTCCTGACCGACAATGTCATCCCATACGCTCATCGCTCACCTGCCTCACAGCGATACCGGCGCACAGGCCTCGTACAGGCGCTGATACCCGCTGGTGGGCACACCGCTGCAACACGTCGGGCTCAACACAGCAGTCCCTCACTGTCACCTTCCCACAACGTGCCCTGGGATTCTTTCAGCAAAGCCGCCACCATCGTGCCAGCCTGGTCCTCATCGCCTGTCTGCGATGCTGCATGCTCGGGCGCAGGCGCGTTCGACTGGGGTGATTCGGTCGCAGACAGCTCGACCTGATCGTGCGCCTCATGATTGACGAGGAGACCCAATGCGGGTCGAACGCGTTCCTCCAGTACGCCTCTGATCTCGCAGAACACTTCTTCAGGGGTGCCGACCGCGTCGATGACGACAATGCGGTCTGGGTAGCGATCTGCCAGGTGCAGGTATTCGTGGCGCACTCGCTCATGGAAGTCCATTGATTCACGCTCGATACGGTCAGCGGTGTGCGACGCCGTCCCTCGTCTGGCACCCACCTCGGGGGGCAAATCCAACAGCAAAGTCAGATCCGGCGACAGGTCCTCCGTCGCCCATTTTGACAAGGCCAGTACCTCATCCACGCCCAGTTCGCGCGCAGCGCCCTGGTAGGCCACTGACGAGTCAATGAATCGGTCAGCCAGCACTACCTGACCGGCCGCAAGTGCGGGTCTGATCACGGTTGCTACATGGTAGGCGCGGTCAGCCGCATACAGCAGGGCTTCAGTACGCGGATCCACGTCTTCGGGTCCGTGCTGAATGAGCTGACGCAGCTGGTTACCCATGTCAGTTCCACCCGGTTCGCGGGTCACAAACGAGACGCATCCAGCCTGATCAAACCACTCTTTGACGTGTTCGATCTGGGTGGTTTTGCCTGCACCGTCACCGCCTTCGAAGGTGATGAACAGGCCGCGCCTGCGCCGCGAATCCCCGCTGGAAGTGCTCATGAGCCTATCTTTGCACGAGGCACCGGCATTTGCGTACATGCACGCTGTTCAAGCCGACGCACTACTGGTCGCCATCCGCAGATGAGGCGTTCTTCTTCGACGCTGAGGTCCTGGACGTGCCCGACGACTTCTTCGCACCAGTCCCGGCGCTCTTACGCGTCGTCTTCGCACTCTTCGTGGAGGCTTTCTTGCGGGTCGTCCTGGTGGTGCTCTTGCGTCCGCGTTTGGGAGCAGGCCCCTTGGCGCGTTTGTCAGCCAGCAGTTCAAAGGCGCGGGCTTCAGTCAGCGACTCGATCGATTCGGATCGCGGCACCGTCACATTGGTCTGACCGTCCGTGATGTACGGTCCGAACCTGCCGTCCTTGACCACCACTTTCTTCTCAGAGATCGGGTCAATACCGAATTCACGCAACGGCGGCCTGGCCGTGCGGCCACGGCGTGTCTTAGGCTGAGCGAACAGTGCCAGCGCCTCATCCAACGTGATCGTCAGCAACTGTTCTTCGCTTTCCAGTGAGCGCGAGTCACTCCCCTTCTTCAGGTACGGCCCATAGCGACCATTCTGAGCGGTGATCACTTCGCCATCTGCCGGATCAGCTCCCACTTCACGGGGCAACGACAACAGCATCAAAGCATCATCCAGCGTAATCGTCGCCAGATCCATCGACCTGAACAGGGAAGCCGTGCGCGGCTTCACCTTCTTCTTACGCGTCGATTTCGCAGCGTCACCTTCGTCGGCGTCCTCGGGCAGAACTTCGGAAACGTAGGGGCCGAAGCGACCATTCTTCGCGATGAGCATATGTCCGCTGACCGGGTCGATGCCGAGCTCACGGCCATCATCAGCTGCCTGAGTGAACAGTTCGGCAATCTTCGCCTCATCGAGCTCGTCAGGCGCAACGTCCGGCGGCACGTTGGCGCGCACATCGTCACTGTCGCGCTCCAGATACGGCCCGTAGCGCCCCACGCGCAGCGTCACGCCGTTGCCGTAGTCAATCGAGTTGACTGCTCGCGCATCGATATTGTCGCCCAGCGAGGCAACCTGGGTGCGCAGTCCTTCACGCTTCGACGAGGAAGACCCATCCGCCGCCGCGTCGGCCACTTCATCACGCATGCCCTCTGCGTCACTGGCAGTCGCGGCCTCTGTCTGGTCTGCGCTGCTGCCGAGATAGAACTCAGTGAGGAACTGCGTGGAGTCCTCCTGTCCGCCCGCGATACGGTCCAGGTCAGTTTCCATCGACGCCGTGAAATCGTAATCCACCAGGTCAGAGAGGTTTTCCTCCAGAAGGCGCGTGACGGAAAACGCCAGCCACGTAGGCACCAGGTACTGACCGCGGTGCGTGACGTAGCCGCGGTCTCCGATCGTCTGAATCGTTGCCGCATAGGTGGAGGGGCGGCCAATTCCCAGCTGCTCCATCATTTTCACCAGTGACGCTTCGGTGTAGCGCCCCGGCGGCTGGGTCTGGTGGTCTTCGGCTTCAGCGTGGTGAACCGTGACAGTTTCGCCTTCCACCACGTCAGGCAGCAGAGTTTCCGCTCCGCGCGCACCGCCCCGCGAACCTCCCTGCGAACCAGACTGCGAGGCAGATACTGCATCACTGCCGGGCTGCGCCTGTTCATCGCGATCCTTGTCGCGGCCTTCCTGATAGGCCAGTCGATACCCGGGGAACGTGATCGTTGTACCAGACACGGACGAGGTCACTTCCCGCGCGCCCGTGCCATCTGGCAGCTCGAGCACATCGGTGAGCTGGCTGAGGACACGGATCGTGGAGGTATGCCCCGTCGCATCCGCCATCTGCGAGGAAATTGTGCGCTTCCAGATCAGGTCATACAGCGCCCACTGCTGGCGGCTCAACACCGAACGCACCTCATCGGGGGTGCGGAAATGGTCACCAGCAGGGCGGATCGCTTCGTGTGCTTCCTGCGCGCCTTTGGATTTCGTGCCGTAGATACGGGGCTTGTCCGGCACGACATCGCTGCCGTACAGTTCAGCTGCCTGGGCGCGCGCCGCACGGATTGCCTGGCTCGACAGCGCGGTCGAATCGGTACGCATATAGGTGATGTAACCGGACTCGTACAGGGACTGCGCCGTGCGCATCGTTGAGGACGCATTCCAGTGCAGCTTGCGGGAAGCTTCCTGCTGCAGGGTTGACGTCGTGAAAGGCGCAGCAGGGCGACGGCGGTACGGCTTCTTCGTGACGGATTCAATCGACGAGGGAGCCTCACGCAGACCGTCCGCCAGGCGGTCGGCTGCAGCCTCATCCAGCGCCACTGTCTGAGCTTTGCGAGCCTTGTCCGACAGCACACCCTCTTCGGAAAAATCAGTGCCAGTGGCTACAGGACGCCCATCGAGCGCGCTCACACGCGCCGTAAAGTCACCCTCGTCAGCCTGAATGAAGGCATCGATGGACCAGTAGTCCGCGCGGATAAACGCCATGCGGTCGCGTTCACGATCCACAATCAGGCGAGTTGCTACCGACTGGACGCGGCCGGCCGACAAAGATGGGCGGATTTTGCGCCACAACAACGGTGAGACTTCATAGCCGTAGAGGCGGTCAAGGATGCGTCGAGTCTCCTGCGCGTCAACCAGGTCGGTGTCAATATCGCGCGTGTTGTCCAGTGCGCGCTCAATAGCCTCGCGGGTGATTTCGTGGAACACCATGCGCTTGACAGGCACCTTCGGTTTGAGCACTTCCAGCAGGTGCCACGCAATGGCTTCACCCTCGCGGTCCTCATCAGTGGCCAGGTAGAGCTCGTCAGCATCCTTAAGGGCGCGCTTGAGTTCAGTGACACGCTTTTTCTTCTCAGGCGTCACCTGATAGTAAGGAGTAAAGCCGTCTTCGACGTTGACGGCGAAACGACCGTACGGGCCCTTCTTCATGGACACGGGCAGTTCGGACGGTTGAGGCAGGTCGCGGATATGACCGACCGAGGCTTCAACACGAAAGTCCGGCCCTAAATAAGATCCAATAGTGGCCGCCTTCGCCGGAGACTCGACGATGACTAACTTCGACGCGCCCATGTCCCTCCATTCCTTCCTGCCTGTCCGTCATTTCGCCGTCCCGAGGGAAATTCACTTAGCCGCGAAATGTGGTTCGCTGATGACCATACAACGTTTAACCGGCATCTCGCTCACGGCGTGTCCTGTGAGCTGGTGCGCAATATGCCGAACTTGAGGAGGCGGATCACCTCCGGCGACAGACGATTTCGCAGGTCGCCGGGGTCAAGTTCCATGAGCGCTGCGATCGCGGCAACGATCTGTCCCAGGGTCAGCTCGCCATCTGCAGCGCCCACCAGGCCGGCCAGTTCCGAACTCACCGAGGTTTTCAGTCCGACACCTCCACCCTGGAGCAGCTCGATCACTTGCGGGTCGGCCTCACCGGGCGCAAAATAACGCACTTGGGTGACATCCGGGCTGCACACGGCGTGCAGGTCCCATAGGAGGTCGGCGCTTCCGCCATCGGTGCTATCGCCCTCCACGCTGCCGCCACTGTCACTGCTGCCATAGATCTTGCCTCCGCCGGCGCGGGTGGCGACGAGCTGAATAATGTCAAGGCCTCGACGTATGTCTCGCCCGGTTGGCACATGTCCGGTCGCCACCCCGTCACATTCCACGTATGCGGGCCGGCGCTGCGTCGCCCGATCCGGCTCATTCCCATTGGCACTGGATGGTGAGGCGGCCACGTCGCCCTCGTCAATCGAACTACCCCCGTCGGCGGAAGGACCCTTCTCAGCGAAATCCGGGCGGCGGCGAGCTGCAATGAGTCCCATGCCAATCGACTGGACGCCGGCCGCGGTGAAGTCAGCCAGCCAGTCGGCGTATGCGCGTTCGAACGTGTCGCGGGCGGTGAGCGTACCGCCGGAATCTCGCAGCCACATTTCGACGTATTGGGCAGGTTCGAGGCAGTCTCGCTGAATCACCCACGCGTCCACGGGGAGGCCGTCGAACCAGCTTCTGGGGTGATCGGACCATGTGGCGGTGGAGTCAGAGTCGACCTCCCAATTTGCCAGCATCTGAATGGTGCCGCCCTCGGTCAGGTGGTCGGGTGCCTCGCGAATGATCTGCGCAATCAGGTGGTCTCGCTGCGCGCCGCCGTCGCGGTACTGCATCAATCCGGATGCGCGCACCGAATCGGGAGTGATGACGAATGGTGGGTTGGAGACGATCAGGTTGAAGCGCTCGCCGGCGACCGGCTCGAACAGGGATCCGCAGCGCACGTCAATGGCTACCTGATTCAGTGCGGCGTTGAAGCGGGTGATTTCACAGGCGCGTTCAGACAGGTCTGTCGCCACGACTCGGGTGCAGTGCGTGGCCAGGTAGAGTGCCTGAATGCCGCAGCCTGTGCCGACATCCAGTGCGCTGTCAACGGGTGTGCGGTCGGTCAGTGTCAGCAACGTTGTCGTTGCTCCGCCGATGCCGAGCACGTGGTCAGGAGCAAGCGGCCTGCCCGTTGTGGCCTCTCCCAGATCGGAGAGCACCCACCAGTGGTGGTCACCGTCCGGCAGCGTGGCGGCATGTGGTCGCAGGTCAAACAGCGCGCGCATCGGAGCGGCGGCTGACTCGACATCGCTGCTGGTTTCACCGGCGTTCCCGGCGGGGTTGCCGGTCTCAGCGGCGTTCGCGCTCGCGCCGGCAGGTGCGATGAGGCCGAGCGCGCAGGCCCCAGCACTGCCCAGAGCCGGCAATGCCACATCGACGCGGTCATAGTCCACATCCATCCCCAGGATAAACAGCTGCGCCAACGTTGCGGCGGCTGCGGCGTTCCCGGCGGACTCACCATCAATCAGTCGCTGAAGCTCCACCATCGCCGGCACGCGCTGATCACGCATCAACGCATTCTGCGCCTGCTGGCTGAGCAGCGAGTCAACATAATCGACGGTGAAGTGAGCTGCTTCAAGGTCCCGGCGCAATGCCTCGATCAGATTGTCGTCGAGCGCAGGCGGTCGCGGCGACTTCGCAATGTCCGAGGGAGGGTGCGGCGGTTTCGTCACGCCCGAGGGTGTCTGCGGCGGAATCTGCTGGCTCGCATCCGACACGTCATCTGTTCGCATGCACCCAGCCTACGCGGACGAGCCAACCTGAGGCCGCGAGGACGTCGCCGGGTGAGCGTGCACGTGCGCTCCGAGTCGGGCAGCTAACCTGAGGCCGCGAGGACGTCGCAGTTGCACATACCCCTGGATCTGAAGCTGCTCAATGCACATACCCCTAGTTTTAAGGTCTCTCGGTGCACATTCCCCTAGATAAACCTCGGATGTCATCGTCGGGGACTAGCCCGCGACCTCTTGACCTGCATGTTTAGAATTCGGGTGATGTGGCGTGACGTTAGATCTAGGGGAATGTGCACACAGGGCCGACTTTCTAGGGGTATGTGCACGTATGGACGCCTTTTTTAGGGGTATGTGCACACGGGCACGAGTTCTTGGGGCATCGTGCACCTGCACTGGGGCGAACCTAAGGGGAATGAGGGACGGGCAGCCCGTCTCACCATGCGCCTGGCAGGCAACAGTGCTGCCCTAATTAGCCAGGGAGGGATCACCGATCCAGACCATGAACAGCGGTGTGCCGGTCTGCGTGTCCGAAATGATCGCTAGGTATGGACGATTGAAGGTGAGCATCGGGGGTGGAGGCAGTGCCGTGTCCCCTGTGGCGTGTTCGGTGACGACCGCGGCAACCGTGCCTTCCTCCTTAATGATCAGATGGCCCTGTTGGACGAACTGCTGGAGATTCAACGCAGGTCCACTATCGGCGGAGGAACCGAACCCGGAGTAATCCCCTTCTGCGAGGCCTTCTGGCGCGCCCATATCCGTCACGACATCCAGCAAGCTGACCGAGGAGGTGAAGTTCACTTTCGGCACTGACACTTCCACTTCGTCAGCGGCGGTTTGACTCAGTGCCTGCAACGCATCATGGACACTGGTGGGGCTGACCGTCGTCCCTTCGTGCGGCATCAGCAGATGCAAAGCCAGGTCCTCCTGAGCTGATGGTGACTGCAAGTCCAGGTCGGTGACATCCGTTTTCCACTGTGACGTGACGGCATCTTTCCACGTGGGGTTGGGCGTGAACTGATCATCAAACACCATGCGCATAGATCGGCCAACCAAGGGGGTATCAGCAACTTTCCCTCCCGCGACCTTCGACACGTCGCCTTTCCATCGATCCCACAGCCCCCACGATGCGGAAAACCGGTTGGCCGCCTCATCGGCACTCATGCCCATCAGTCTTTCGTACTCAGCGCGCGTGTCACCCTGCGCGCCCAGCGCAATCTGGGCCATCGCGGTGGCTGTGCCGACCGGAGATGTCAGCGCGGTTTCTCCAACTGCCGCACCATCTGACGTGGTATCTGCCGAGCTATTCGTCGCATCTGCGCTATTGGCACCGGCACCGCTTTCCGAGCCGTCCGTGCTGCCCGCCTTCATCGCACTGGCGAGGGTGGACAGCCTCATCGCGTACATTGAGGCGCGGGCCTGATCATCAAGCGCGTCAAAAGATCCGGCTGCCAGCGGGCCGACCTCGATGTCCACTGCTATCGGTTCGCCCTAATCCACAACGGTGCCGATGGGAGGCTGCCCATCGTCTGTGTCGACAGGATCTGCTCCGGACTGGCCGGTCCGGCCGGACTGGGTCCCGCCGCCCATCGTGCATCCAGCCACAAGCATCGCACTCCCGATACAACCGCACACAACGCGCCCCAATGGGGACACACCTCAAAACCTTTATCCATATTCCATAGATTATGAGGGGGTGACACATCCCACAACCCTCGTTACATAAATGAATACCCACCGTTGCCAAGACGTGACGTCTTTATCGTCTGCCACGATCATCCAGTACCAAGGCCCCAACGCCTCAGCGCACCTATACCCCATGAGCTGAGCGGTACCACGATACGGTCATCCGCACAGGCTTCGACCTCCCCTCGCAAATTCTCACTTCAGCGGCTATACGTGCCACACTAGGAGCTGACATTTTTCAGGCGGTGCGCTCGCCCTCCAGACAGCCTGCAGCATCGCAGCTTTGGCAGCAAGGAGGCTCATCGTGCGCGCACTTCGCAAAATGGCACAGGCACCAGGTTTGGAGCTGTGCGACATCCCCGAACCGGCAGTCGGCCCGAGTGAAGTCAAAATTAAAGTGCAGCGCGCAGGCCTGTGCGGCACGGATGTTCACCTGTTCAACTGGGATGGCGGAGCCCCCGGATCCCTCACCCCACCGCAGACGCTGGGGCACGAGTTTTTCGGGGAGATCGTCGAAATTGGCGAGGGTGTCGCTGCCGGATTCGGCTGCGACGAGCTACATCCCGGACAGCACGTATCAGTGGAGGGGCACATCGTGTGCGGCAGGTGCCGTAACTGCCGCGCGGGCCGCAAGCAGATGTGTCTGCGCACCGTCGGCATCGGCGTGAACCGCGACGGTGGTTTCGCTGACTACGTGGTGGTACCGGCGTCAAACGTGTGGGTTCAGCCCGACCTCATCGACCCGGAGCTCGGCGCACTTTTTGATCCGTTTGGGAACGCTGTCCACACCTGTCAGCAGGTGGAGATGACTGGTCAGGATGTACTGATTACGGGTGCAGGCCCTATCGGAATCATGTGCGTGGCGATCGCCCGACACGCGGGTGCGCGCCACGTCGTCATCACCGACGTTCAGGAGGAACGCCTGGACATGGCGCGCTCGGTAGGGGCGGACGCCGTGGTCAACATTACGCGCCGCACGGTTCCAGATGTGATGGCTGAACTGGGCATTCGTGAGGGTTTCGACGTGGGAATCGAGATGTCGGGAGCTCCCGGCGGGCTGACCACGTTGATCGACTGCTGCACCCATGGTGCAACACTGGCACTGCTCGGCTTGCCGAAAGGCGCCTTCCCCGTGGACTGGGGCAAGGTCATCACCCGCATGTTCACCATTAAAGGGGTGTATGGGCGCCAGATGTTCGACACGTGGTACCTGGCGACGTTCATGATGGAATCGTCCGAGAAGCTGCGCGAATCTGTTCGTTCCATCATCACGCACCGATTCGCCCCTGAGCAGTGGGAGGATGCGTTCGAAGCCGCAGCCAGCGGCACGGCAGGTAAAGTCATTATCGATTGGGAGAAATAAAGATCCGAAGGGGCATTTCACAATGGACACACTCAGCGAACGGCTGACAGCTCACCTCGATCAGATTCGCCAGCAGGGACTGTATAAGGAGGAGCGCGAAATCCTGGGTCGCCAGGGCTCCCACGTTGACACCAACTCCGGGCAGGCGCTCAACTTCTGTGCGAACAACTACCTGGGACTGGCAGGGGATCAGAGACTTGTCGATGCAGCGAAGGAAGCGCTCGACCGGTGGGGTTTCGGAATGTCATCGGTGCGTTTCATCTGCGGTACTCAGGATCAGCACAGTGCGCTGGAGCGCGAGATCGCTCAGTTCCTCCGCATGGATGACTCCATCCTGTTTTCGTCGTGTTTTGATGCCAACGGCGGAATTTTCGGCGCCCTTCTGGGTCCCGATGACGCCATCGTGTCTGACGAGCTCAACCATGCGTCACTGATTGACGGTATTCGCCTGTGCAAGGCCACCCGCTTCCGCTACCGCAATGCCGACATCGAGGATCTGCGTCACCAGCTCCAGGCAGCTCGAGACAAGAAGTGCGATCAGGTCCTCATCGTCACTGACGGTGTCTTCTCGATGGACGGCTCGTACGCTCCCCTTGAACAGATCTGCGATCTGGCAGAGGAGTTTCACGCCCTCGTCATGGTGGATGATTCGCACGCGACAGGGTTCGTCGGTCAGCACGGTCGGGGAACTCCTGAGTACTGCGGTGTGGAGGGTCGGGTGGATATTCTGACCGGCACACTCGGCAAGGCGCTGGGTGGCGCTTCGGGTGGGTATGTCGCTGGCCCGCAGGCCATTGTGGACACCCTGCGTCAGCAGGCTCGACCGTACCTGTTCTCCAACACGTTGGCTCCCGTTGTTGTGGCCGGGTCGCGTAAGGCTTTGGAACTGGCCGCCCAGGCTGACGATGCGCGCGCTCACCTGAAGGAGATGTCGGCACTGTTCCGCTCTCTCATGGAGGACGCCGGATTTGATGTCCTGCCCGGTTCGCATCCGATTCATGCCGTGATGTTCCGTGGAGATGATGGAGCGGCGTTGGCCGTCAAAATTGCGGCCCGCATGTTGGAGCTGGGTGTGTATGTCACGGCGTTCAGTTTCCCTGTGGTTCCGCGGGGGCTGGCACGTATTCGCGTGCAGCTGTCGGCCGCGCACAGCGAGGACGATGTACGCGCGTGTGTCAAGGCATTCATTGATGCACGTGAGAGCGTTATTGGGTAGGCAGCTGATGTCGGACTGACAGAGTGGACGAGGGTGACCAGTAATTACCTCATATAAGTCATGCGAAAAGATTCGAAGGCCGATACCCTAAAGAAGAAGCATCCAGGGCTTAAGGCCCGGATGTGTGGCAAATCGCCTCGTCTAGAGCTAAGGAGCTGCCATGCCGACTTATACACTGCCTGATCTTCCGTACGACTACTCCGCGCTGGAACCGCACATTTCCGGCAAGATTATGGAGCTGCACCACGACAAGCATCACAACACATATGTGACCGGCGCTAACACCGCCCTCGAAAAGCTTGCCGAAGCGCAGGAGAAGGGCGACTTCCCCACGATCAACAAGCTGGAGAAGGATCTGGCATTCAACCTCGGTGGCCACACCAACCACTCGATTTTCTGGAAGAACATGTCTCCGGACGGCGGCGGCGAGCCTGAAGGCGAGCTGGCTGAAGCCATCAAGGAATTCTTCACTTCTTTCGACGCATTCAAGGGACAGTTCACCGCAGCTGCGACCGGTCTGCAGGGTTCCGGCTGGGCAGTGCTCGCATGGGACACAATTGCGGAGCGCCTGGTGACGTTCCAGCTGTTTGATCAGCATCAGAATGTGCCCGTTGCGACGGTCCCGCTGCTCATGCTGGACATGTGGGAACATGCCTTCTACCTGGATTACCTGAACGTCAAGGCTGACTACGTCAAGGCGTGGTGGAATCTGGTGAACTGGCAGGATGTCAGCGAGCGCCTGGAGCGCGCTCGCGGTTTCAAGGGTCTGGTTGTAGCCTGACTTTCCGCTAACTGAATGCTCCGCGACAGCGCGGCGCACCACTGACCAAAGGTGCTCCGAAGTTTCATGCTTCGGAGCACCTTCTTTTTGCGGTTCACAGGCAGTGTGGCTCCTCGCCTGAAAGACGAGGAGCCACACTCTGCAGATCACCTGTGGCGGTGAACCGAATCGTTTACTAACGTCGACGACGCGCCAAGATCATGGTCGACGCACCTGCAAGCAGCGCGAGAGCCGCTGCAGCACCGCTCATCCCAAGATCAGCACCGGTACGTGCCAGTCCCTTCCTGTCGGCAGCGGGCTTGACTGTGATGACCTGGTCAACCTTCGTCAACGTGACCTGGAAGGTATCAAGCACCTTGCCGTCCCTGTCCAGCACAGTCACGGTAATGACATCACCGACGCGCGCACCGGAATTCGGGGTTACGGTGATGTTGCCATTGTCGTTGATAACAGCCGTTCCCGGTCCCTTGACCTGGACAGTGGCACCATCGGCGACCGGGCCACCGTGGTTGGGAACAACGACAGGCTTGTCAGCAGGAGTTGTCACATCATCCCAGTTTGGTGCTGCCGGGCATGCAGCAGCGGCGATGTCGAATGTCCATTCGGTCTGGACCGGTTCGCCCGTGGTTTCATCCTTCTTCACGATGTAGAGAACAGGGTCAGCCAATTTAGCCGTCACCTTCATAAACTGGCCTTTTTCGTCCGGCTCACCCTTCGCATTAACGCGGGTCTCCTCGTAATTCCACACCGGATTGTCAGGATCCTCCGCCTTTGGCAGGTTAACGGTCGCTTCTTCACCGCACTTGTCCGGTTGGGTGGTGGTCGGTTTCTCAGGCGCAACTTCCTTCACATTGGACTTGACGTATACAGTCCACCCAGTCAGATCGTCTCCTTCGACCTTTTCAATCTCGTAGCGACCATTTGCGTTCACAACGCCGCCCGTGTCAGCAAACTTCGCATTCAACGCGTAGGTCTTGATGCGACCCGTATAAGGGCTGAAGATGTCGAGATCATTCCCGGAAGCTGCTCTGGTAATGGGCGTCTGAGTACGATCAGCATTGTATTCCGCGCTCGGATGGTGAACTGCGTTGCCCTTGAAGTTGTAGGTATTGACAGTTTTCTGGCGGCTTTTTCCTTTGAAGTTTTCTTCAGTCTTACCTTTATAGGTACGATTCAGTCCGATCTTGACCGATACACCATCCGCATCTTCGGGGTGAATGACGCCTTCAGTCAGAACGAATTCAAAGTCGGTGTTCGCCTGCTGAAAGATCGAAATATCGTCGACGTTGGTGCCAGCCACGGTCGAGTGGGACGTGGCAAGATCACGCGCAAATCCTTCTTCGTCATTCATGACGTGATAACACGCATCGATATGCACATCTACATAATCCGTACCGTCAACGGTGCGAGTTGACGGCGTCTTCACGACATACGACGACTTCTCGCCATACGTCACTTGAACATCTGCCCACTCATAAGCAGGAATTTGCTTCTCAGCCGCATCCGGACTCGTCTTGCCGTAGAGAGTGCAGTACATCCTCATCTTTTTGGAAATACCCGTACGCGATTGGTCGTACGTCCACCCCGGATTGCTGTCATACGTCTTCCATTTGAAGTTCAGCGTATAACTGCTCTCAGGCGGTTCTTCAGCTGCCTGTGCCACACTTGTCATGCCCTGCACACCTGCGACCAGCGCGAAGGCTGCAAGTGCGCTCAGTGATGCCCTCGTTTTCATTCTCACAGTAGCGAGTCCCTTCTCACACCAGATTGATGGTTAGGAGAATTTTACATTCCCAGTCCACAAAACCCAACACTTTGGTAGAAATGGCCCTCTCGCCAGAGCACCGAGTACCGCTCGAATGGCCGTGTTCGACTAATGATTGTGGCGGCATCGTTGCGTAGATCGTACGGGGAGGGATGCGCCACGGCCTGGTTCTTCGGGTGATGTGTGCACGTTGCCCTCACTCTTAGGCTCTGTGGTGCACAATCCCCTCAATCTTAGGGCGGCGTGTGCACGAACCCCCTGATCAACAGTGGATGGGGGCGCCCTCGTCAATTGCCATGCGGGGTGCGGGCGTGTACTGACAGACCTGGCCCCTGCCGACTCGCAGGAGAGGGCAGGAGCCAAAGAAGGGTTAATTGCCAAAACGTGGTGCTCCGGTTGAGTGTTTCGGCTTGTCAGGTCGGCGTTTCCTGGTGAACTTATGTTTTTCGGGGTTAAGTCGTGATGATTCTTGATTTCTTGTGTTGATTATGATTGGTGAGGAAATCCCGTCAGACTCGGCTGTGCCCGGTGTGCAGTCAGCCGATAAAGAAGAACTGTAAGACCGCTGCTGGCGGCGTGACACTGTTCGTTTTGTCGTGGCCGCTGTCTCGATTGCCTTGTCGCTGTGTCTGTGTGGCTAGCAGTAAGGGCGTTAGTAGCGGATCCGCTACGAGCAGCAGGGCGCAATATCGCGTGGAAGTTTCCCCCGAAGCCCCGCATATGCCCCGCGCGGGCGATTCTCTGAACCGCTGACCCTGACTTTTTGTTGGTATCTTGCGGTTCTTAATGGCGGTAGCGCTGGGATTCGAACCCAGGGTGGCTTATCACCACACAGCATTTCGAGTGCTGCACCTTCGGCCGCTCGGACACGCTACCTCGGCCAGTCAGATTACACGAAATCCGTCGACCAACGCTACTTCAGCAGCGATCTGGCGGCTAACCGTGGCCAAAAACACGTTGCCGGGTGCCCGTCGTCAGGATCGTTTGCGACCTCGCAGGCGCACTCCTTTCGGGAGCAGATTCTCACCAGGCGATGCGGGCGGCACTGTCGTATCAGGGCCGTTCGGCGTCTTCCTCGTTGATGATGAGCGGGAGGCCGGCGGGAGTGCGGCAGCGGCGGCCGAGTGTGACGTGACTCGCGGGGAGCGACCTTCATGAAGCGCATCTGAGCGCTTCTCGAAGAAGAATCCTTTGAGCTGGACTTCCACTTCCTGGCGCAGAACTCCGCCGATCACTTCCACTGTGTGGTTCAGACGAGCGTCACGCACGACGTCGCGGAGCGAACCGGCAGCTCCGGCCTTTTCGTCCCACGCGCCGAATACCAGGCGGTCGACGCGCGAGTTGACCACCGCTCCGGCGCACATCGTGCAAGGCTCGAGGGTCACAACCAGGGTGCATCCCGCAAGGTTCCATGTGCCCATCGCGAGGCCGGCCTGACGCAGCGCCACAATTTCAGCGTGAGCACTGGGATCGTGGGTCGTTTCCCGCTGGTTCCAGCCTGACCCTATGACCGTGCCGTGCGGGTCCAGGACCACCGCTCCGACAGGGACATCGCCCGCTTCGCGGGCACGGTTGGCCAGAAACAGTGCGCGTCCCATCGCCTGGGACCATGATTCGTCGACCGTCACGAGGTAAGCCTACCGCGCCAGCGGAGAAGGACAACAGTAACGACTCGATCGCCTCAGGCATGTCCGGCGCGGTACGCTTGAACCATGCACCTACATGTCGCTGATCATCCGCTGATTGACCACAAGCTCACTGTTCTTCGAGACAGCCGCACTCCGTCGGCAACATTCCGCCAGCTCGTTGACGAACTCGTCACCCTGCTGGCCTACGAGGCAACACGTCACGTTGCCGTGAAAGATATCGAAATTGAGACTCCCGTGTGTCCCACCGTTGGGGCACGACTGTCCGATCCACGTCCGATTGTCGTTCCCGTCCTACGTGCAGGCCTCGGAATGCTCGACGGGATGACTCGCCTGCTGCCCACCGCCGAGGTTGGGTTCCTGGGTATGAAGCGTGACGAGGATACGCTTCAGGTTGAAACCTATGCGAATCGGCTGCCGGACGACCTGTCGGGCCGTCAGTGCTTTATTCTGGATCCCATGCTCGCCACCGGCCACACGATGGTAGCCGCGACGAACTACCTGCTGGAACGCGGCGCCCGTGATGTGACGTGCGTATGCATTCTGGGGGCGCCAGAAGGCATTCATGAGGTGGAAAAAGCCGTGGGTGATCGCGCTGATGTCACCGTTGTACTCGCCGCCGTTGATGAGGGCTTGAACGAGAAGTCCTACATCGTACCCGGCCTGGGCGATGCCGGCGACCGCCTGTACGGCATCATCGACTAAGGAAAATGTACTGATGGGGGCGGCACACTTCCGTTCGCGAAGTGCGCCGCCCCCATCTGTTATGAAGTTTCTCCCTTGAATGGCAGCTACCGCGTAAAGCAGTGGCTGCCGTTACTATCAGGAGGACAGCCCTATCTGGCACTGCTCAGCACACTGTCTGGAGCAGTGCCAGCAAGCTGCTTAGAACGCGGGAAGGACGGTGCCGTCTGACCAGTTCTCTTCGAAGAAGGTGCGGACCTCGTCGGAGTGCAGCAGCTCGTCAAGCTTCTTCACACCTTCGAGCTTGTCACCAGACAGATCTTTCTTCCACACGAGCAAGTTGGTGTACGGGCTTCCCTTACCCTGCTCGGCAACCAGTGCGTCACCATTGATGGTCAGGCCACCTTCCTGCGCGAAGTTACCGTTGATCACGGCGATGTCAACGTCAGACAGTGAACGTACCAGCTGTGCGCCTTCGGCTTCAAAGAACTCGAAGTTCTTGAGCTTTTCAACAGAGTTGATGTTGGCTGCCTCGTCACCCTCGGCAATCTTGACGAATCCGTTGGCTTCAAGCAGTTCGAGTGCACGACGCTGGTTGGTCACATCAGAGATGATGCCGATCTTGCCGCCATCGGGGAAATCCTTCAGGTCCTTGATCTTCTCGGAGAAGATACCGAGCGGCTCGATGTGGACGCCCTCGCCCTGGTCGAACTCATAGCCGAATTCCTTGACCTGGTCATCCAGGAAGTTCGGGGTCTGGTAGAAGTTCGCATCCAGGTCACCGCTGTTCAGCGCAACGTTCGGCTGATGGTAGTCGGTGTACTCGACGATCTCCAGGTTAATGCCAGCTTCAGCAGCCAGGTTGTCCTGAATAAAGTGCAGGACTTTGGCGTGAGGTGAAGGGCTGGCGCCGACGGTCAGGTTGATGACGTCACCGCTTGCGCCGCCTGCTTCGCCTGATGCTGCTGCGTCAGCCGAGCCGCTGGTGGCTGATTCCGTTGAGTTGCCGCCGCCGCAGCCTGCCAGAGCGAAGGATGCTGCCAGGCCACACACTGCGAGGGCCTTGAAAGAGCGTGTGTTCAGATGAGATAGACGCATGAGAGTTTCTCCAATCATGTTGCCGGTCTGCCAATGCAGACCGTTTCTAAATTCAGAATGGTCAAGTTTTCAGGTTTTTTCAATTGCGCTGAAGCATGTGAGATGAACGAGGGTGACGTTCCCGTTGATGCAATGCACTCCACTCATGTTGCAGGCGTATTGCGGGTCAGATGCGACGGGTGCCGCGTAGATCTGGTACGGGCATGTGCCCGTGAAGTGTGCCGGCTGGTAGTGCCTCAGCGGTGGTCCACCAGCCGGCTGATCATGTCACCCATCATCTGGATCACCTGGACGATGATGATGATCGCAACGACTGCGCACAGCATGACGTCGGGCATGAATTGGTTGTAGCCGTAGTTGATGGCCAGCTTTCCAAGACCACCGGCACCGACCGCGCCAGCCATTGCCGAGTAGCCGATCAACGTGATCGCCAGGACAGTCACCGACTGGATCAGGGCAGGCAGAGCTTCGCGAACCTGGACACCCCAGTAGATACGCTGGTTGGATGCGCCCATCATTTGGGCTGCTTCAATCTTGCCGCGCGAAACAGCCAGCACGTTTGTTTCCACCAGTCGTGCAAAGAACGGGATGGCACCAATAATCAGGGACGGCATCGCGGCTTTCCAGCCGAGCGTGGTTCCCACCAGGAACCTGGTCAGCGGCACAATCGCGATCAGCAGGATGATGAATGGGAATGAGCGGCCGACGTTGACGATCACGCCGAGAACCTGGTGCACGATGCGGTTGGGCGTGAGCCCGTGGCGCGACGTGTTGACGACCAGCAGTCCAAGCGGCAAGCCGAAGATCACGGTCACCAGTGTGGCGACGCCGGTCATCACAAGAGTTTCCCACACTGCCGGCAGGAACTGCTTGGTCAGTGCCGGGTTGTCACCCCAGGTGGGTTTGTCTGCTGCAATCGACATCATGGCGGACTGAAATTGTGCAACACCGATGTGGGCAGCAAGCAGTACATGATTCATGATCATGCCAGCCTTTCAGTCGCGTAGATACCTTGGTCATGAAGCTGTTGAAGGATCTGCTGAGTGTGGTAGCGCGGCACTGACAGCGCCAGGCGTCCCACCTGTGTTGATCCGATGGACTCGAAAACCCCTGCGGTCACGTCGGCACCCATCGACGCGCTCATGTTGAGCACGCTGGCACCGGTGGGCACACCGGGGCTTGAAGTGAAAATCAGGTCCAGCAGCGCGCGGTCTTCCGGGATCACGGCATCGTCCACGTTCGGCAAGGGGACCAGTTCCTGAGCCAACGGCGAGGACGGATCCTTCATGATCTCTTCGATCGTTCCACTCTGGAGGACGCCGCCGTGGTTGAGCAGTGTCACCGAGTCACAGATTTCGCGTACAACCGCCATCTCGTGCGTGATGATCACAATCGTCACACCCAGTGAGTCGCGCAGGTCGCGCAGCAGATCGAGGATCTGGCCGGTTGAGTCCTGATCGAGTGCGGAGGTCGGCTCATCACATAGCAGCACTGCCGGAGTTCCAGCCAGGCCGCGCGCAATGCCGACGCGTTGCCGCTGGCCCCCTGACAGTTGCGACGGATAGGAGCCGCCGCGTCCCTGCAGCCCCACCATGGTCAGGAGTTCTTCAACGCGCTCGTCGATTTCTTTCTTCGGGCGACGCGCAATCTGCAGCGGGTATGCAATGTTTTCTGCCGCCGTGCGCGCATCGAGCAGGTTGGCTGCCTGAAACACCATGCCGAAGTTCCGGCGAGCCTGACGCAGTTTCGCTCCGCGCAGCTGAGTCATGTCAACGTCGTTGACCACGATTTCACCACTGGTTGGGCGTTCGAGGGCGGTCAGACAGCGGATCAGTGTGGATTTTCCGGCCCCCGATTGACCCACGATTCCGTGAATCGAGCCCGCATCGACGTGCAGCGTCACGTCATCAAGTGCGACAACGTCATTCCCGCCGCGCAAGTGATACACCTTGCGTACGTCGTGAAGGTCAATCATGGTTCCTCCATCGGTCCTGGCGGAAGCACCCTCTCCGTGACCGGGGGTTGCTGCAGCGTCATCGAGCCAGGTCTCTTAGCTGCTCTGGATGGTCGATCACTACTTTAAAGTGTCGGCGCGTTTAGAGCAAACGGCGCGGCCCAGTCGTGACCATATTCACCCGCCTGCACTCACCGTGGCCAGAGCAAACATCGCAATCGAAGCAGCAGCCGCCCCCACAATGACAGCCACCACGCATAGCGCCCACACACCGACCAGCAGGCTCGCACCAAGGGCCGTGCGGTGGCTTCGCAGCACTTCACACACATCAACGACGGCGGTGGAAAACGTCGTGAACGCACCGAGGAACCCCACGCCGATCACCGTCCACCAGTGCGGCCATGTCGTCAGAAACGTGAATGCGCCGGCCAGCAGGCATCCGATCACGTTGACCGCCGCGATTCCACATAGTGGACGCAGGAGCTGGGCGCGCGAGCCGGGCACGTGCCGTGTTATTGACGAGGCAGACGTCGGCGCGTTCAGTCGCCGCGTGATTGCTCCCGACAGCAGCCACCGACAGGTGGCCCCACACCCGCCGGCAAGGGCGGTGAGTATCCACATCAGCGCGCTCATGGCCGCGCCTTTTTTCCGAGCCACCAGCCGGCAGTGGCGACACCTACCCCCAGGACAAGCAGGCCGAGGGTAATGGCACTGCCAGCAAGGATTCTGCCCATCGCGCCCGTCGTGGTGTCGAGCGGAGGGCTGTGGACGAATGTGACTGCGCCAAGCATCATGGTCGAATATGTAGTCAGCGCCCCGCACATACCGGTGCCGATCAGAAGGTTGACGCGAGCGCTCAGCCACCGGCCCGAGCCTGCGCAAAAACCGAGGATAAGCGCGCCCGCAAGATTGCACGCAATGGTCGACCACGCCAGCACCAGCGCCGATGAGGCGGGATGTGCCGCCGCAATATGGTCAAGACTTGCGCGGACGAGGGTACCGATCATGCCACCGAGGAACACGCACGCAATGTCAGCCAGGCGTGCGCGCGAAAGTGCAGGCGTGCGCCGCGAATGGGACTGGTCATCAGAGGCGGTGTGCGCGGATTCCACACGGTCAGCCTAACGCCACGCGTGCCATCATGCCGGCGCGGTAGGGTGAAGTAACCGAGGTAAGGAAGCCAACCATGACACGCGTTTTTTCCAGACGCCAGGTTCGCATCTGGTTCGCAGGGGCCGCATCAGGAGCACTGGCATTGACGCTTGTGGCCTGCTCGCCGGACACGGGCGGCAGCGGCGAAGACTCTGGAGCCTCCAGCCAGTCATCCGCCCCTGCCGCCGAACGATCAGACGGCGCGCAATCCGGTGCGCAATCTGATGAGGCAGATGGGGACTCCCTCGCCAATGAGGCTGAGTTAACGGAAGAGCAGGTGGACGCTGCAGTTGCCGCACCATTGTCTGACGGTCGCACCCTCAAGAACGTTCCCGAGGGTGAGGGCGGTGACGGCGCTGACACCAAGGCGGACCCGACCGGCGCGGCTGAAAGTGATCTGCCACCCGAGGCGATAGAGCCGGCTGCGTGCGCGTCGATCCTGTGGCGGCCTCATACTTTCGGAGCTCTGAGCGCCCAATGGCCCCACCGCAGTCTGTATCTTCCGCAGGAAGGCGACGAGCAGGCAGCCGATATGAAGGGGGTTTTCGTTGCTGTCGCACCGTCGGGTGACGAGGCAGCAGAAGCAGTGACTGCCGTTGAGGATCTGGCGGCGCAGTGCTCGCAGTACACGGTCATGATTGGTGGCGGGGCGCCTACGACGCTGGCGTTGTCCAACTGGGATGATGCGGCGATCTCACAGGGATGGGTGCTGGAAACCAGTACGCAGGCTGAGGCGACGGAGCGTGAGGTGACCGTCGGGGCACGCGTTGCCAACGTGCTCATTTCGGTAGGTCCGCAGCCGGCGGATCGTCTCGATGAGGCGAAAGCGCTTGTCAGTCAGATCGCCGGGCAGTTGACGAACCAGTAACGGAGCCTGATGCGTCAGGCTCGGGTCGCCTCGCGCGCGATGCTGTGGATTCGGCTCGTGCCCCGAGTGTGTAGTCGAGGTGAGTCCGCCCCCAATGAAGCCCGCCCTCAATCAAAGGAGAACTATGACTGACATGACGGCAGATTCGACTCCCCTGATGACCGAACGCCTCAGCCTGCGGCCACCACAGGACGCAGACGTTGACGCTGTCTTTAAGATTCACTCGGACCCGCTGACCTACAGACACCGACCGGAGCTCACGATGAAAGACCGTGACGAGGCCGTGGAACTGACGTCCGCGTGGCAACAGGATTGGCGCCAGCACGGCATCGGTTACTTTGTCGTGTTGACTTACGGAGGTGAAACTATCGGTTTCACTGGCGTGCGGCATGCGGTCGAGGGTGACGAGACGGTCCTGAATCTCTACTACCGATTCGCGTCACAGGCGCAGGGCAAGGGGTACGCGACCGAAGCTGCCAGTGCCGCAATCGAATGGGCACGCGACCGTCACCCACAGCTCCCAATCGTGGCGATTATCGACCCCGCGAACACAGCCTCGGCTCGACTTGCTGAAAAGCTCGGACTGCGCCTGGTCCCCGGTGCCGGGGAGGCGGGAGAGCATGAAGTCTACCGGCTCCAAGGCTGAGCGAAAGGGACTGGCCCCACAGTGAGGGTCTGACAGTAGGGCCCGATGGCGTTTGAACGATGGCCTGTGACACCGCTGCAGCGCCCGAATGCGCCTATATAGAGGTACGACAACCAGTCCGCCACCCTAGATATAGGGGCGACACGCCGAAGAATCGCAACACGCCCACTAGATATATGGATTGCGCACCACGCTGGGATTCCAGTTATCCACAGGCCCGCCCGGAGTTTAGGCTGTCTGATACAGGCCCTCCGATCGCTGTCCACAGCCTGTCCACAGCGCGATGCACACCATCAGTCAGACACAACATGTAGTGGTCACTTGCACTTGGCGCCACAAGGTGTAGTGTTAATACATCAACGGAGCCACTACGGCTCGGGGTATCAAGAAGGCGCGCAGGACGCGCACCGAACCTGACGATCCTCACCACCTCACAGAGCGCATAGAAGAAAAAGGAGCATCCCATGACCATCACCGTGTACTCGAAGCCGATGTGCGTGCAGTGTGATGCGACCTACCGTGCGCTCGGCAAGCAGGGCCTGGAATACACCTCGATCGACGTGACGCAGGATCCCGAAGCACTCGAATACATTAAGGGACTGGGCTACCAGCAGGCACCCGTTGTGATCGCCGGCGAGGACCACTGGAGCGGCTACCGCCCCGACCGCATCAAAGCTGCTGCGGCAATGGCTGCCGAGGCTGCACCGCTGCGGGTCGCCCAAGCCTGATCAATGCGTGAAGCCCGGCCACCTCGCAGGTGTCGGGCTTTTCCCATGCACAGGTCAGACGCGGAAGGCACGACCGACGGTTCACACCATCCACGGCGCATGCCTCCCTCGGCCCGCAGGCTCACACACTTAACCGGCTCTCACGTCCATATAAGGAGATTCCTCAGTCATGGTGGAGATCGTCTACTTTTCGTCGGCGACGGGGAACACGCGCCGTTTCGTCGAAAAACTGGGCTATCCGGCGCACCGCATCCCTCTTCACCCGCATGATGAATTCCTGCACGTTCACACCGACTTCATTCTGATCACCCCTACCTACGGCGGGGGAAATATCAAAGGAGCTGTGCCCAAACAGGTCATCAAGTTCCTCAACGATGCCACCAACCGCTCATATTGCCGGGGAGTGATCTCTTCAGGCAACACCAATTTCGGACCGGCGTACTGCTTGGCGGGCGATATCATCTCTGCAAAGCTACACGTTCCCCATATGTATAAGTTCGAGCTTCTCGGCACGTCCGAGGATGTCTCCCGAGTCCGCGAAGGATTGAAGGAATTTTGGTCGAAAATCTCACCGACACCGGCCCAGAAGAGTTGAGCACTGACCTCGACTACCATGCGCTGAATGCCCAGCTCAACCTGTATGACGAGAACGGCAAGATTCAGTTCGAAGCGGACCGTCAGGCGGCTCGCCAGTACTTTCTCCAGCACGTCAACAAGAACACCGTGTTCTTCCACGACCTCGAAGAAAAACTCGAGTACCTGGTGCGCGAAGGCTACTACGAGGGCGAAGTGCTCGAGCAGTACGAGCCTCAGGACATCAAGGACCTGTACAAGCAGGCCTACGCCTACAAGTTCCGCTTTCAAACGTTCCTGGGCGCATTCAAGTACTACACGTCGTACACGCTGAAAACATTCGACGGCAAACGGTACCTGGAACGCTTCGAGGATCGCGTTGTCATCGTGGCAATGTACCTGGCGCGCGGCGACATCGAACTGGCACGCAAGCTCATCGACGAGATCATGTCAGGACGTTTCCAGCCGGCCACACCCACCTTCCTCAACGCGGGTAAGCGTGCGCGCGGCGAACTGGTCTCCTGCTTCCTGATCCGCGTCGAAGACAACATGGAGTCCATCGCCCGAGGTGTGAACTCCGCTTTGCAGCTGTCCAAGCGTGGTGGCGGCGTGGCACTGTCACTGACGAACCTGCGCGAAGCGGGCGCACCGATCAAACGCATCGAGCATCAGTCCAGCGGTGTTGTTCCCGTGATGAAACTGCTGGAAGATTCGTTCTCCTATGCGAACCAGCTGGGTGCGCGCCAGGGCGCGGGAGCCGTCTACCTGCACGCCCATCACCCGGACATCATGTCCTTCCTGGACACGAAGCGTGAGAACGCGGACGAGAAGATCCGTATCAAGACGCTCTCCCTGGGTGTCGTCATCCCGGATATTACGTTCGAACTCGCGCGCGCCAACGAGGATATGTACCTGTTCAGCCCCTACGACGTCGAACGCGTCTACGGCAAGCCGTTCAGCGAAATTTCCGTGACCGAGAAGTACCGCGAAATGGTCGATGACGGGCGTATCCACAAGAAGAAGATCAACGCCCGCCGCTTCTTCCAGACACTGGCTGAAATCCAGTTCGAATCCGGCTACCCGTACATCGTCTTCGAAGACACCGTCAACCGCGCCAACCCGATCAAGGGCCGCATCACGATGTCGAACCTGTGCTCGGAAATCCTGCAGGTCTCCGAAGCCTCCGAGTTCAACGAAGATCTGACGTATTCGCACGTGGGCAAGGATATTTCGTGTAACCTCGGATCCCTGAACATTGCCAAGACGATGGATTCGCCCAACTTCTCGCAAACCATCGAGACGGCGGTTCGTGGCCTGACAGCAGTGTCCGACCTGTCCAATATCCAGTCCGTGCCCTCCATTGCGCGCGGCAACGCCATGAGCCACGCGATCGGTCTGGGACAGATGAACCTGCACGGATACCTTGCGCGCGAACGCGTGCACTACGGCTCCGAAGAAGCACTCGACTTCACGAACATGTACTTTCTGGCCGTGGCGTTTGAGGCGATCAAGGCGTCGTGCATGATTGCGCGCGAACGCGGTGAAAAGTTCGTCGGCTTTGAAGATTCCGACTACGCCAGTGGCACGTACTTCGACAAGTACATCAACGGCACGTGGGAGCCGACAACGGATAAGTGCCGTGAACTGCTCGCCAAATCCTCGATCCACATTCCGACCCAGGAAGACTGGAAGGCACTGGCAGCGGACGTGGCGAAGTACGGCATGTACAACCAGAACCTGCAGGCCGTTCCTCCCACCGGGTCGATCAGCTACATCAACAACGCGACCTCGTCGATCCACCCGATCGTCTCCAAGATCGAGATCCGCAAGGAAGGCAAGATCGGCCGCGTGTACTACCCGGCGCCCTACATGACCAACGACAACGTTGAGTACTACGAGGATGCCTACGAAATCGGCCCTGAAAAGATCATTGACACCTACGCGGTTGCCACGCAGCACGTTGACCAGGGACTGTCGCTGACACTGTTCTACCCGAACACCGTGACCTCACGTGACGTCAACAAGTCCTACATTCGTGCGTGGCGCAAGGGCATCAAGACCATGTACTACATGCGGATCCGTCAACAGGCTCTGGAAGGCACCGAAGTCGAAGGCTGCGTTTCCTGCATGTTGTAGGCATGCGCCAGGCTTTCAGTTCCTCGGCTCTTTGAGGCACCTGCGGTCGCCCTCGTCGATTTTTCACCTTCGACGAGGGCGACCCATGTTCTACAATGATCGTGAGCCTAAGGAGGTTTGCCGTGCCGATGTATCAATACGCCACCGGTGACAATGACTCGAAACGTTTCGCACCTGATGCTGAGACCGATGAGGCCTCATCCGCTTCACAGTCCCACGCCTCCGATACATCAACTACCCGTCAGACCAACGCCGGCCCATACGAGTCAGCCGGCAGTTCCGGGTCCGGAGACTCAGCAGGATCCGCAGCGGCTTCACCGTCATCGTGGCAAAGTTCGGCTCCCCGCTACGGCGCACCGGACACGCATCCGCGTTCGGGAGGCACGCCCCAGGGCCAGTACTCACCGTGGACGCCTCAGCAGCAAACTGACGGCCCGCAGGGACCTTACTGGAATGAGCATTCCTCCCAGCAGGTCTACACGGAAATTGAGTCGAACGGGCTGGTGGCGCTGATCCTTTCCATCGTCTCGTTCTTCACGCTGGGAATACTGCTGTCGGTGCCGATGTGGATCTGGAGCCAGTCGATGATCAACAAGGGACGCAGGGCAGGTCTGCCGTTTCAGGCGATGTCACGTGCCCGCATTGCGCGCGGTATCTCAATTGCGGTCACCGTCATCTACATCCTGCTCGGTATCGTCTGCGTGGTGCTGGCCATAGTCGTCGCGATGGCGGATCCACAGGTTTAGGCATCGACGAGGGGTCCCATGCGCGGCTGGCCTGAGATTGCCGCCAGATCGGCCGGTGGTGGCACCCATGCGCGGCTGGCCTGAGACTGCCGCCAAAGCAGCCGATGGTGACAAACCCGGCGCAGCTGACGTTCGTGTCCGGACGCGTGAAGCCGTAGGCTGGGATCATGACTCCTCGACCCCATACTCCTATCCGACGTCGTTCCGGCACCGATCGAGACCTGATTGAACTGCTGCGCCGCCTGGACGGAAAAAGCTACGGCTCCTACAAGTCAGCAACCGGAGACTGGGATTACGGCGACTTTTCCATCGCCATTGACCGCGTCCAGTCCGACCCGTACGCACCGCCATCGGCTGTGCGCGTGATTGCCTCACCACAGACAATGGGGATCCCCGACGACTGCCTGTCCACTCACACCCAACGCGTCGCCAGCGCCGACTTCCTGCTGCGCTCTTTTAGCCACGCGATCCGAAAAATGTCCGGCCAAGGATCCGGAGGGGCCGGTCACGGCTCCCCTGTCCAGGTCGCACGCACCGGGCAGGAAATCCTGGAGCGCTCAGCCTGCACCGTGATGCCTGACCGGGTTGAGCTGCGCTTCCAGGTCCACATGCCGGCACGTGGGCGCACCATTCAGGGTCTGACAGCCGCCCGGATCTTTGACCAGGACGTGCCCGACATCGTGGTGGAAACCTTCGACTTTGTCTCTGACCAGGCCGACCGGCACCTCGACGAACTGCATCGACACGTTCACACCTACGAGGACTACCAGGCCCTTCAGCAGGCACTGGTCGACAACAACTGGGTCACATTCGTGGCTGATGATGCGATTCTGGCGCGCAGGTCCGGCGTTTCCGACCTGCCGATGGAGGACGCCGTTCCATTCAGCTCACCGGAATCACTGCGCCGCACAGTGACCTTGCCTCACGCCGGCGAGGTGTCCGGCATGGCGCTCGAGCCGGGCGTGACCGTCATTGTGGGCGGTGGCTATCACGGTAAATCCACCCTGCTCGCCGCGATTCAACGCTCGGTATACGCCCATGTTCCTGCAGATGGCAGGCAATTGGTGGCGACGACGCCCTCGGCAATGAAAGTGCGTGCAGCTGATGGGCGCCCGGTGACGGGCGTAGATGTCTCCGCCTTCATCGCGCATCTGCCGGGCGGTGCGGATACCAGTGACTTTTCCACGCAGAATGCCTCCGGTTCAACCTCCCAGGCCGCAGCCATCGTGGAGGCGGTCGAATTGGGCAGTCCACTGCTCATGCTGGATGAGGACACGTCAGCGACGAACCTGCTGATCCGTGATGCGCGCATGCGTCGCCTTGTTGCGGCCGAACGTGAACCGATCACGCCGCTGGTGGACCGCGTGCGCGCCCTTTTTGATCAGCGCCACGTCTCCACGCTGATGGTCATGGGTGGGTCAGGTGACTACCTCGACATCGCGGATTGCGTGCTGATGATGGACACCTATCAGTGCCGGGATGTCACCGACCAGGCTCGTGCGGTGGTGGCGGAGATGCCGCGCGAACGCACAGATGAGGAGGACTTTCCGGTGGGCAGGCCGCGTGTGCTCATGCGGGATCGAGGCAATTCGGGTCGCGGCAAGCCGAAGACCAAGTCGGCGGGCCTCGATACGATCACACTGGACCGACACACCGTGGACGTGTCCGACGTGGAGCAGATTGTGGATGCGGGCCAGACTGAAGCAATCGCGTGGGCGTTGCGCACCGTGCTGGATGACCTCGCAGACGGTGAGCACTCCATCGATCAGGAGCTGGAGCGCCTCGACGAGATGATCGGTGAGCAAAGCCTGGACGTGTTGACGAAGGATCGAGGCAGGCCGTGGCCGGCGTTCCTGGTGCGGCCGCGTCCCATTGACATCGGTGCTGCCGTCAACCGGTATCGCGCTCTGACCATGCGCTGAGCTGGGCGGGTGGTCAGGTCAGCAGTCAGGGCAGGTCAGGTCTTGTGGGTATTGCAGCGCTTCTCGCCGTCACCGTCGCAGGGGTGGTGGCCGGTGCGATCAACACGATCATCGGGTCAGGATCACTGGTCACCTACCCGGTGATGGTGCTGCTCGGCGTCCCCCCGATCAGCGCCAATGTGGCGAACACGGTCGGTTTGGCACCCGGCGCAGTGGCCGGCGCCTATTCCTACCGCACATTCATGCACGAGGGAGACTCCGCCGCTGCTGTTTCTGCGCCGTCAGCATTTACTCTGTCGCGCGGCCACATCGGTGGCCTGTCGCTGTGCGCCACTGGCGGGGCGCTCATTGGTGCCGGCCTGTTGCTGCGCGTATCTGCCAGCACGTTTACCCTCATCGTGCCGTTCCTTATTGCCCTGGCGACTGTCCTGGTTGCGTGCCAGCCGCGCCTTGCCCGGATGGTGAGCGCACATGATGACGGCTCGGGGGCGCTGCCCGTGTCCTCTGCGCGACTGGGTGTACTGGCTCTGTTGGTGGTGTGCGGCGCAGTGTATGGCGGGTTCTTTTCCGCTGCTCAGGGGATCATTTTCCTGGCGATTCTGGGAGTTTTCCTACCCGGCAGCATCCATACGCACAACGCTCTGAAGAATCTGCTGCAAGCGATCGTCAACGTTGTCGCAGCGTTGTTCTTCATTGTCGTCGCCATCGCAGTGGCTGCGGGGGCGCAGGATCCGACGCTATCGGTCACTTCACCCCTGTCCGGCACTCTCGATACTCGCACGTGGATCGCTGCTGCCTGCGTGGCGGTCGGATCGCTCATTGGTTCTCCGCTGGGAGCGTGGATCGGTGTGAGGATTCCGGCGCGAGTGCTGCGAATCAGCGTGGTGATCTTCGGCGCGTGCATGGCCGTTCTTATGGCAGTGCGCGCGTGCACAATCCCCTAAAAAGTCGCAGTTTTTTGCACAATCCCCTAGCTAAACAACGGACGGGCCCACCCTCGACAATCCGAACACCTCCCGACCTGCAGCTTTGAAAACGGGGCGGAAATGCGGCGCGTTAGATCTAGGGGATTGTGCATCCTGAAGGGTCAGATTTAGGGGATTGTGCACCTTGGGGGCTTAAATCTAGGGGGTTGTGCATTTTGGAGGCTTGAATCTTGGGCATCGTGCACGCGGATGACGCGAGGCTCGGCCTGAGGCAGCACCTCCAGCCCCATGTCCGCATCGAACCGGCGCGCTGCCAAGCGTCTACACTGACAGCCATGCACCACTCTTCCGCGCCATCTGACAACAAACAGCACCACGACGCAGGCATCCAGCCGCCGCGAGCGCAGGCTCAGCCACCCGTTCCGCCGCGAGCACAGTCCCGGCCATTGGATCCGCCGCGTTCCTTCCACGGTGATTCCTTCGCAGATCCCTTCCAGTGGTTGCGTTGCGCGGACGACCCTGCAGTCATCGACCTGGTGGAAAAGGAAAACGCGTGGGCCGATCACGTCACGGCTCCGCTGCACGCGCTGAGCGACACGCTGGTCAGCGAGTTCAAGGCGCACACCGTTGAAACCGATGTCACCGTACCGATCCGCATCGGCCAGTACTGGTATTTCGATCGCACCGCAGAAGGCTCACAGTATGTGTCTCATCAGCGCGTGCCGGTCACCCTCGTCAATGACGAATCGCCAGCGCACGTCGACGCCGCCCCACTTGCTCCGCCGACGATCCACGCCGACCGTCCCGCTCCGGGTGAGGAAACCGTCATTGATGAGAACGCTCTGGCTGCGGGCGAAGAGTTCTTTTCTGTGGGCGAGTGGGCGCCCAGCCCGGACGGTACACGCGTGGCGTGGCTCAAGGACACGAGTGGAGATGAGCGCTACACGCTGGTGGTCACGGATATTGCCTCCGGGCGCACGGTCGATGAGCAGGTCACGAACGTTGGGTACGGCGTGGCATGGTCAGCTGATTCAGCGTCGGTGCTGTACACGCGGGTCGACGATGCCTGGCGCGCATGCCAGGTGTGGCTGCACGTCGTAGGTGAGGATCCAGCGCACGACCGCCGCCTTCTTGACGAGCCGGATGAGCGTTTCGAAGTCTACTTTGAGCAGGCACGTGACCCGAACTGGGTGGTGATTACGTCGGCTTCGACGTCCACCAGCGAGGTATGGCTGTGGCCGACCCTCCAGCCGCACCACATGCCGGTCAGCGTCACAGGCCGCAGGCCGGGCGTCCTGGTCAGCGCAGAACCGGCCGGCGATCACCTCCTGTTGATCCACACCGCCAACAGTCGCGAAGGCAACCTCGCCATCGCACCGCTTCCGCAGGTCAGTGACGAGGGAGGCGCTGCCGAATCGGTGGATTATTCGACGTGGCACACGCTGATCGAGGGTGACAGCCAGGGACCGCGCCTGCTGGATGTGGAGGCGTATGAGTCGATGTGCGTGATCTCGATGCGTCGCGATGGCCAGACCTGGCTGGAGTACATGACGCGCACCGCTCCCACCACGCCCGAAGCTGCCGCTGCGAGTGCGCGTCAACATCGTCCCGACTACGCGCAAATCTGGTCCGAGCCCCGCGCGGTCCTGCCCGGCGCTCACGATAACGGTGCGGTCCTCACGATGAACACTGTGGGTCAACTGGACTGGCACGACCGGCTGATCCTGGTTGAATGCCAGTCGATCACGCAGCCGCCTCGCACGGTCGCCGTGGATCCTCGTGACGGATCCGCACACGTCCTGCGTGAAAAAGCGGTACCCGGGTGGGATGCCGAGCAGCGCGCCGGCTATGTGGAAGAACGCGTGTGGGTCACGGCCCGTGATGGCCACACCCGTATCCCGGTCACACTGGTGCACCGCCGCGACGCTGCGTGCGATGGACGTGCAGCAGGCTGGCTGTACGGCTACGGCTCGTATGAGATTTCCAACGACCCGGAGTTTTCCGTGCTGCGCCTGCCGGCCATTCAGCGAGGCGTCGTGTTCGCCCTTGCTCACATTCGTGGCGGCGGTGAGATGGGGCGCTGGTGGTACGAGGATGGCCGGCGCGAGGTGAAAACCCATACGTTCACCGATTTCATCGACGTGGGGCGCTTCCTTGTCGACGCCGGGTGGGTAGCGCCACACCGCCTGATCGCGGAGGGACGTTCGGCTGGCGGCCTGCTCATGGGTGCGGTGACGAATATGGCACCTGACCTGTTCCGGGTGATCTTGGCCGGCGTGCCGTTCGTTGACGCACTGACCTCGATCCTTGATCCCTCGTTGCCGCTGACTGTCGGTGAATGGGAAGAGTGGGGCAATCCGATTGAAGATCGCGAAATCTACACCGTTATGAAGTCGTATTCGCCGTATGAAAATGTTGCCAACGGCGTGGAGTATCCCGCGATTATGGCCTCCACCAGCATTAACGACACGCGCGTGCTCTTCGGTGAGCCGCTGAAGTGGGTGCAGCGCCTGCGCCAGGCCACTGCGGGCAATCCGACAGCGGCGGGCCGTGCATCTGAGCTGGGCAGTGCAGCCGTCACAACCACATTTGCCGGTCAGAGCGACCCGACTGAGCGCCCGATCATCATGCGCACCCAGATGGTTGCCGGACACCGCGGCCCGTCCGGACGCTACGGGCATTGGGCCTCCCGCGCCGAAGAGTTCGCCTTCGCCCTCAGTCAGGTGGGAATCAATGAGTGAATCGTCAGATCCGATCCGCGCTGCCGTCGACGGCTCATCGCTCGGAAATCCAGGACCTGCCGGATGGGCGTGGGTCGTGGACCGTGACCACTGGGATGCCGGTGGCTGGCCGTCAGGAACGAACAACCTGGGCGAGCTGACCGCCGTGTTGGAGCTCCTGCGCGCAACCGACACGGATGAGCTGCGCGGCAGACGCCTGGAAATCCTGGCTGATTCACAGTACGCCATTAACGTCATCACCAAGTGGGCACCGTCGTGGAAGAAGAAGGGGTGGCAGAAAGCCGACAAGAAGCCGATCGCGAACCTCGAGGTCATTCAGGAGATTGACCGGCTCATCGCCTCACGCGATGCACACTTCGCGTGGGTGCGCGGCCACGCCGGACATGACCTCAACGAGCTGGCTGACACGCACGCGCGCGGCGCGGCAGAAGCGTACCGCGATGGTCGAGCCCCCGAGCCAGGCCCAGGTTTCGCATCCGTATCCGGCTCAGGTTTTGAGTCCTCACCAGGTTCTGGTTGTGCATCTCCGATTGACGAGGGTGACCCGCCCGCCGTTGACTCCGCAGCGACGATACGGCGTCGGCAAAAGAGTCTGATCCGCGCGTGGGCCAGCCTCAACGTCAAGGAGCTTGGCACGTATGAGGCGGAAGGTGCCCGCATTATTGACCATGAGGGACACGATCGCTTAGAGCTGCGTGATGTCCCGATCCGTCCGGGCGAGTCGTGCCGGGTCAGTCGCATCGAGATCTGTGAGGACGGCGCGAACATGTGGATCGCTACCTTTACGATTTCAGGCAGCGATGCAACGTGGCCAGGCACAATCCGCATCACTCACGTGTGGGCAGGATCCAGTGCTGACACGGCGCGCGTCATCTGGCAGCAGTTCACGCCAGTGGTCGACGCCGGCTAAGCCAGGCCGGCACCAGCGCGACGGTACGCCGGCAATCAGCGCTGCGCGTGCTGCTCAGTCAGGTAGGCCAGCACCGCGCGCACCCGACGGTTCTCCTCACCCGGCTCCATGCCGAGTTTGAGGAAGATGTTCGCCACGTGTTTCGACACGGTTGCCGCCGATACGACCAGTTCATCGGCCAGTTCCGCATTCGACAATCCGCGCGCCATGAGCGCGAGAATCTCAATTTCGCGCTCAGTCAGCGTGGACAGCTTCGACGGCTCGTGCCGCATCAGCTCCGCAGCCACCTCTGGGTCGATCACCACGCCGCCAGCAGCGACAATGTCGAGCGATCGGATGAAGTCAGCCACCCTCGCGACACGGTCTTTGAGCAGGTAGCCAAGCCCTCCGGGGGCGTCCTCATCCGCATTGCCGGCCGAAGGTGACCCCGCAAACCTGACATCCGAAGCCGGATGGTGGGCGGACTGCGGGTTGAACAGTTCGCGCGCGTAGGCCGGTGCCACATACTGTGACAGCACCACTATTCCCAAGCCGGGATGCTGTCTGCGAATTTCAACAGCTGCGCGCAGGCCGTCATCACTCATTCCCGGCGGCATGCGCACATCGGTGATCACCAGGTCCGCGTCGACCTGTCCAACTGCGTCAATCAGCTCCGGCGCTGTGGCGACGTGCGCGATGACCTCATGGCCGCGTCGCTCCAGCAGGCCGATAATGCCTTCACGGAAAAGCGTGGAGTCATCTGCCACGATGAGTTTCATCATGCCTCCTTATTGGTGAGGGGTGAGCCGGCTTGTGATGTGACGCTGAATTCGCCGCGCGTCAACATGAGCGGAATTCGCCCCGAAATAATGGTCGGGCCACCCTCGGGACTGGACACATCCAGGGAACCGCCGAAAGAGGCCAGCCGTTCACGCATGCCAGCCAGTCCGCCGTCGGCGCGCACGCTTGCTCCTCCAGGACCGTCATCTGTCACTGTGATCTGCAGATTCTCACCGGCGATGACCAGCACGGTGACATGCGCGTGAGGCGCATACTTCGCGGCGTTCGTCAGGCATTCAGCCACCATGAAGTATCCGGCAGCAATCACGCCCTGAGGAATGTCGGGAAGCGGGATGGGTACCTTGACGTCGGCGTCCAGCGGACTGGCGTCCGCCAGGTCTCGCACCGCTGCCTCAAGCCCCAGATCTGACAGCACTTTAGGGTGGATGCCGGCAACTGTGCGACGCAAGGCGGACAGAGCTTTTCCCGTGCGCTGGGCTGCTGATTCGAGGCGTTCGCTGACGCTGCGCATACTCGCGGGATCCACGCTGTCGCCCGCTGACAGGTCATCGAGCATCAAAGCCGCTTCCCCGATATCCATTGATGCTGCAACGATGAACTGCTGCGCTCCGTCATGCAGGTCGCGTTCAATGCGGCGGCGCTCAATTTCGAAGGCATTGGCGATGTCTCGGTGCGCGTGCACCACCTCGTCAAAAGCGTCGGGCGCTGCAGGAGCAGTCGAGCGGCGCCACCGCGCCCCACCGTCGTGGTCCCTGACCATTGTCCACACGTTGAACAGGCAGGCCGCACATACGGCGAGTGCGCACACGACCGCCACACCCAGACCAATCCCGGGATTGCTGAGAAACATCAGGGCAAACAGGCATGCAGTCAGAGCGCTGAGACATGCGCCTGCTCCGCATAGGAACGCTTTCCATTCATCTCGCATCTGCACACGAACATCCTATAAGCGCCACACGCAGGCCGGAGGGTGACGGCGCGCTCCAGTACTGGTCGGTTCAGACAGTAGACCTGGCTCTACCATGAAATATCGCCCCTGCTCACTGGTGAATCAGCACGCAAAAGGATGTACTGGTGACATGGCACAAAGAATGAATTCCGCGTCCGCAACACCTCAGGTGCTCAGCGGCCACGCGTTGACGAAGAATTTCGGTACCGTACCGGCTCTACGAGGCGTTGACATCGAATTCCCGCCCGGGCAGTCAGTGGCGATCATGGGTCCGTCAGGGTCCGGCAAGTCCACACTGCTGCACTGCCTGGCTGGGATTCTGCCACCCACATCGGGAGCCGCGTTCCTGGGGCAGGACAACATTTCAGCACTGTCCGACGCGCGCCGCTCCAAACTGCGCCTAGCCCGATTCGGCTTCGTGTTCCAGGATGGCCAGCTCATCCCTGAACTTCCAGCACGTGAAAACGTGGGCGTGCCGCTGATGCTGACGGGGCAAAGCCGCAAAGCGTCCCTCGCTCAGGCCGATATCTGGCTGGAGCGGCTCGGCCTGGGTACCGAGAAGTCGCGCCGTCCCGGTGAAATGTCAGGCGGGCAGATGCAGCGCGTCGCCATCGCACGCGCCCTGGCAGGCTCTCCCAGCGTGGTTTTTGCCGACGAGCCGACCGGCGCGCTCGACCAGTCCACCGGCCACGAGGTGATGCAGATTCTGACCACAACAACGCAGATGAGTGGCGCAACGCTCATCATCGTCACGCACGATTCACACGTTGCCGACTGGTGTCAACGACTCGTTGAAATCCGTGACGGCGTTGTGCACGCAGATTCGGGTGTGCGCGAGGTTCCTGCTCAGGCCCCCGGTGGTGGTCTGCGATGAAGACCCTGCACTTGGCTCCGATGCTCACCGTCGGCAGGCTGCGCTCCCGTGCCGGAGACGCGTGGCTGGACGTCCTGGCCGTCGCATCATTTGCACTGTCCACCGCGATGACGCTGACTGTGGCAGGCGGCGTGTGGATGTTCTACACATGGGCAAATGATCCTTCCGAGCGCCTCCTGAAAGCGTTCGCACGCCTCGACTTGCATCCATCGGCAACAGAAGCGTATCTCGTGTTCGCCCTGTTCGCAGTCGTCTTACTTGCCTTCCCCGTGTTCTCTCTCGGGTCCTCAGCGGCACGCCTGGGAGCACAGGGCAGATCCGAACGCCTCGCCTCACTGCGTCTGGTTGGAGCAACAAGTGGGCAGGTCATCCTGATCGCACTGGTGGAAACGGTTATCCAGTGGGTAATCGGCGCAGCCATTGGCGTCATACTGTACGTGGTGACACTGCCGTTGTGGTCGCACGCTCATTTCCTCACTGTCGCCATCGACCCTGCCGAGATGCTCGTGCCTGCATGGATGCTGGCGATTGTGCTGGCCGTCCTGCTCACTATCGCAGTCATCTCAACACTGGTCGGCCTGCAGAAAGTGCGGATCTCACCGCTGGGAGTCGCCAAGCGGCATACACCGAAGGCACTGCGGATGTGGCGCCTGTTCGTCCTGGCAGGAGCAATCGTTCTGTTCTGCACCTTCGCTATCTTCCCGACCGCCGACTTCAATAATCAGGGAATGCTCGTTGTTATTGCGCTGCTATCTGTCACCATCATCGCGATCGCAATCGCAGCTCCGTTCATCATTCAGCTGCTGGCTGCACCATTCACGCTGAGTCACTTCCCCTCGGTGGTCCTGGCGGCCCGCCGCATCATGGATGACCCGCGCGCTGTGTGGCGCGCAGTCGGAGCGCTGTCCATTCTGTGCTTCATCGGCGGGTTCACCTCCGTCATGGACTTCGCTACGGTGTCCACCACAAAGCAGGAAATACCACCAGAGGTAATCCTCTTCACGCACGACGTCCCGCTGGGCGTGACGATCACGCTGGGAATCGGCTTCGCCGTGTCAGCCCTGTCCACCCTGATGAACCAGGCGTCAGGGGTCTTCGATCGACTCACACAAACTCAGGCCCTGGACCGCATGGGATTCCCTCGTCACCTGTTCACCCTTGTTCGACTGTTCCAGAGTTTCGCACCCCTGGTTGTGACATCCATCCTGTTCGCCGCTTTGGGTCGTGGCCTGTCGCTGGCGTCAACCGGAGGACGCAGCGCCGCCACGGACGACACGCTGGTCCGCCTGCTCATGATTGGCGGCATCGGACTGGGAATGAGTCTGGTGGCGTTGCTGATCTGCACACCGCTGGAGCGTCACGTCCTGGCTGCCCTGGGGCGCGCCAACGACTGAGGCTCGCCACCCGTGGCTACACTGTGGTGCATGCGCATCGGAAGCTACATTCACCATTCAAACACCATTCACGACCACACATTCACCGTCCCACTGGATCACAATGCGCCCGATGCGCATGACCACGGGACGGTGGATATTTATGCTCGCGAGATTATCCCCCCCGGTGGAGACAACCTGCCATACCTAGTGTTCATGCAGGGTGGTCCCGGAGGCGAAGGCCCCCGTCCAGGCGATTTTCGCGACGGATTCATCGGCCGCATGCTCAAGGACTACCGCGTCGTTCTGCTGGACCAGCGCGGGACGGGCAGATCCCACCGGCTCGACAAGCTCACGCTGAGTTCCCTCGGCAATCAATCCGTCACTGACGAGGGTGACCACGCTCCCACTGCTCAGGAAATTGCTGACTACCTGATGCTGTTCCGACAGGATCAGATTGTGCGCGATGCGGAAGTTGTGCGCCGTGAGCTGGCTGGCGATGAGCCGTGGACGACGCTCGGTCAGAGTTTTGGCGGCTTCATCAACACGTGCTACCTGTCGATTGCACCCGAAGGGCTGCGCGCCGTCTTCAACACCGGCGGTCTGCCCGGTCTGACGGACATTGATTCGATTTACCGGCTGACCTACGAGCGTACCGCAGCACGCAACCGCGCGTACTATGAGCGTTACCCTGACGATGAGCCGATGATTCGCCGCATCGCCGCGCATGTGCGTGACCACGAGGAATGCCTGCCAACCGGTGAGCGCCTCTCCACGGAGCGTTTCCGCATGATCGGCATATGTCTGGGTGGGCAACTGCGTTTCGACACACTGCACTACATGCTGGAAGCCCCCTTCGTCACGGTTAACGGGGTCTCACGCCTGTCGCGTCACTTCCTACAACAAGTGGCAGACGAGGTCGCTCAGACCACTCCCATGTATGCGGTGCTGCAGGAAACAATTTACGCTGCGACCACCTCTGCCCTGGCGGGCACTGCAACCCGCTGGTCAGCGGATCGGCTTTCGCGTGAGATCGCGGGGTTTGATCCAGATGCTGACCCGTTGGATACGTCCGAGCCGTACTACCTGACCGGCGAGCACATGATGCGCTCGATTTTCGATGAGGATCCGGAGCTGACCGGACTGGGCGAGGCTGCCGACATCCTGGCCAACCGCACCGACTGGCCAGCGGTGTACGACCCGGAGGTGCTGGCTGAGAACTCGGTACCTGTCGCGTCGGCCGTCTACTTCGATGACATGTTTGTGCCGCGTGAGTTGTCACTGGAAACTGCGAGCGCCATTCGCGGATCGCGCGTGTGGGTGACAAACGAGTACCAGCATGACGGTTTGCGTGTCTCAGGAGGCGCCGTGCTTGACCATCTCTTTGCCCTACAGCGCGACTGACGTGGCAGATTCACAGCACACAGCATCCACCCGGCGGCGCGTTCCCGGCCTTGACGGGCTGCGCGCGCTGGCAGTCGCAGTGGTGCTGATCTACCACCTGATGCGCTCGTGGATGCCGGGCGGCATGGTAGGCGTGGATGTGTTCCTGGTGATTTCGGGATTCCTCATCACGTCCCTGCTGATCCATGAGTTCCGCACGGCCGGTCGCATTGATCTCAAGGGCTTTTGGGTGCGGCGGGTGCGCCGCCTGGTTCCTGCCGTCGCAGTCATGGTGGTGGTGGCCACCGCAGCAGCCGCCATAGTCGGCGGGGATGCGCTGCTGGCTATCCGACGCCAATTCGTCGGCGCGTTGACGTATACCTATAACTGGGTGGAGATTGCTGCCGGATCCAGCTACTTCGACCACAATCAGCCGCTGCTGCTCACCCACATGTGGTCCCTGGCCATCGAGCAGCAGTTCTACCTGATCTGGCCGCTCATCGTGATCGCCCTTCTGTGGCTGGCGCGCCGCGTTTTCACCCATTCAGAGCGCTGGATCTGGATCGTCGCTGCATGTCTGATGGCGGCATCAGCTCTGTGGGCACTGGCATTGGCAGCGGGAGGTGCTGACCCCTCGCGCATCTACATGGGAACCGATTCGCGTGCCTTCGGCCTGATGGCAGGCAGCGCGCTGGCGTTGGCCTGCGGCGATCCGCTCAGCATCGATGAACCCGCCCCGATCAGTGCGCGCACTGCGACGGCTCGCGCCTCGCTGGGCTACGTGGGCGCCGTCATCATCGTGGTGGTCGCCATCATGTTGCCCATGAACAACAGTCCGCTCGCCCTGGAAATCGTTCTGATCCTTGCAACGCTCGGCGCGCTCGGAGTGATCCAGGCGATGATGCCGGCAGTACTGAGCGGTTCCGTATCGGGACGTTTCCTGTGCCGCATCCTTGATGCACCCTTCATGCGCTGGATTGGTGAACGCTCCTATGGCATCTACCTGTGGCACTGGCCGCTGTGGGTTCTGGGCTACTACCTCGTCGATGGCGACATGCCGCGCCCGATGGCGCTCGCTATGGCAGCGCTCAGCGTCGTGATCGCAGAGGCCTCGTACCGGTGGATCGAAACGCCGCTGCGCAAGGGCGGCATCGTTGCCACAGTGCGCTTGTGGATCACGAGCCTGCAGGAGCGTGGCCGCATCATCGTGTTCATAGTCTCGATGCTGATCATCGGGGTGCTCGTGACTGCAGTGGCGCGCCAGCCTGCCATGTCCAGCGCCGAGCAGGCCATTCGCTCCGGCCAGGCCGCCATTTCCGGCTCGCAGTCCGCTGCCGGCGATACCACCCCCGCGTCCGGCCAGAAGGCCGAGGGTGACCCGTCTGCTGCCCAGTCCACTGCCGCAGGTGCCGTATCCGGAGCGGGACACGACCATTCAGATCAGCCCACCACACCGATTCCCGGCAATCAGATCACGGTGATCGGGGATTCGGTGACGCTGGCGGCTGCGCCTGCTTTAACTGAGGAGCGTCCGGGTATTGCGATCAATGCCGAAGTGTCGCGTTCGATCTATCAGGTTTCATCCGTCCTCACGCAGGTTGATGCTGAATATGGTGCCCGCCCCTACGTCGTTGTCGCTCTGGCCACTAACGGTGATGTTCCACCCGAGCAGCTCGATGAGGTGCTCAAGCAGCTCGGGCCGGATCGTCGCCTCGTGCTGGTCACCGGGTTTGGCCCGGACGATGATACGTGGATTCGTCTCGCCGCTGACACGATCCGTTCATGGGCGGCAGCGCATAAGGACCGGGTTCGCGTGGCCGACTGGGCCGCCGCGATTGCAGAGCACACCGACCTTCTGGCCTCCGACAACGTTCACCCCGACGAAGAGGGCGCAAAGGTGTGGACGCGGACTGTGCTGGACGCCCTCGACACTGTGCCGAGGTAAGGGCAGGAAGCGCCTACTACAGGGCGCTCACCAGCAAGAACACCAGCGGGAATGTCACGGGAAAGACGGTCAGCGTCATAACGATCGTGGAGGTTGCTCCCTGAGGGTCACCATCCAGGCCGAGCGCAAGGTTGAGCACCGCTGACGCCGAGGGAATGCTCGCCAGGACGATCGCCGTCAGCGCCCACACCGAATGAATATCAATGCCACACGCTGCGATCACGCCCGCCACCAGCAGCGGCAGCACCACCGTCTTCGTCAGGGCCGCAGCAAGGACCACTGACAATGGGACAAAACGCTGACGCAGGGCCCGCAGGGCCTCAGGGACAGCCAGACCAATCGCGAACAAGGCACAGGGCACCGTGGCTCCGGCAATCAGTGACGTCGTGTGCGTGATCGCCTCCGGGAGGCGGATATGCAGGGCATTGACGCCAAGTGCCAGGGCAAAGGCAATTGTGGGAGGCATGGTGACGGCCTGGATGAGGACTTGGAGCGCTCGCGGCCAGTGGCGGGGGCGGGCAGTATGCGTGGCGTGATCACGGTCGACGTGTTCCTCGTGCGCGGACTGTCCCAGCAGGAGCTGACGCATGATGGGATAGCCCGACAGGAAAACAACGTTGTGGAGCAGCTGAATGACGCCACCCGCAAGGCCGGCCTGTGGTCCGATCAGGGCCAGTGCGATAGGCACACCCATGTATCCGACGTTGCCGAAGGTCGCGCCCAAAACAATGGGGGACGGGTTGAACGCTCCGCTTGTGCGGGCACGGTCACGGGCGGAGAGATCAGCGTCCGTTTCCTGTCCTTCACGACGTTCCTGACACAGCCGACGCCGCTTAGAGACTGCTCGGAGAGTGAAGCCGAGCAGGAAGTAGAGGAGCACTGCGATGACGGGGCCTGAGAGTGCTTCCACGACCGGGGTAGCTGACGTGTCCAGTGGCGCATTGAGCACGACGGTGAACATGTAGCACGGCAGGGTGACATAGAAGACGAAGTCGTTGATCGGGTTCAGGGCACCGACAAAGTGACGGTTGCGTGCGAAAAGTGTTCCCAGCACTCCCACCGTGATCATGGGTGTGATCGTTGTCAGTACTGTCCCTAGCACCGTTTCCTCATCGTGACATCCAGCGTGCTGCCGGCATTTTCACGGACCCATGCGGCCCGTGCTCTTTAACAATAGGAGTCAGTTCGAGGATGCGCACAATTGGTCCACCGCACCACCCTCGTCAGTGCAAACTGGCGTCTGCAGGGCCGAGCGTCCATGACGAGAAGGCGATGGACAGTCCGCCCCTGGACGGCGAGCACACGAACGGACCTGCCTCCACCACCGAGCCATCGTCAGGCAGACACGGCAGGACTCGCACCAACCTGAGCTCCTCGCCCACCACGCCGGCACGCAGGATGATCGAATCGTCGTGGCGGCTCACGCGGATCACCACATCTTTGTTGAGCCATTCGTGGACCGGCGACACTGACCAGTCGGACACGCCGCGCGTGACGACCGCGCCGAGCTGCAGCACTCCGTCGGAAAACTCAAGGCCCGCTTTGACCCAGTTTTTTGCACCGGCGCGCACGAAAATGCCAGCCTGGTCGAATTGCTCGGAGAACGCCGCATTGAGCGTCACCTCCATTGCTGTACCGTGGAGAAGTTCCCTGACCAGGGCATTCGCAGTGTTCACACTGAAGCCGTAGTAGGTACGCTCCCACGCATCGGATTTCTCGGTGGCGGTTACCACCAGTTTTCCCGCATCGTCAATGTGGTGATCGGCAGGGTCGTGAAGCCAACGGCCCTCGCTCCAGGCAACGGTCGTGTGAGTGGTCATCTCGCGCTCCTTACGCTCCAGGCAGACTCATCCGGTCATAGAGATACGTGGGGCAGGGCGTCCCGGTCATCAGCATCGACGAGGGCGACGCTGTCCCCTGCTGGTTCCACTGTCTCATATCGGGTCCTCCTGAGGTGAGTAAGTGGAGCACTGCGTGGAAGGAGCGTTCGTCCGGCCTGGCTGCAAATGCACATGCCGCCACGTAGGATTGACAGCACTGGATATATGGGAGGCTTCTGATGACTTGCGATTGCCACGATCACGACTGCTCAACCAGCACGGATGTTGGCGGGAGCTCTGCGTTTGGCCGCATTGAGCAGGCGCTGAGTGATCCGCGCAAACTCGGTTATGTCGCGTTGATGTCAGGCGGCACGCTCGCGTGGTATGCCATGCCGGACTTCGTACGCTCACGACCTGTTCGCGGCGTGTTGAAGGCCGGGCTCCTGGGCGGAATTACAGCCGCATTGGCGTCAATGTTCAGCTGTGAGGATCACCGCGCGTTCGTCGGCAATTGTGACGAGGGGGGCGCGTGCGCCTGCTGCAACGGAGATGCTTCATGCGAGGGCAAGAGCTGCAATTGCGGTGAAAACGATGGGTGTGGCTGCGGTAAAGGTCAGGACGGCTGCGCGTGTGGCAAAGGAAAGGGCAAATGTGGCTGCGGATCGGATGAAGGTGCCGCAGCCGCTGGTGAGCGTACCGTTCCGCTGATCGACAAGGATCAGGCTGGCCCACTCGACCCGAATCGGACGTTGGAGCCTGAACCACACAAGGAGTGCGACTGCCAGAGCGACGGATCGTGCGGCTGTACGGGCAATCGACACCACGACGGACAGCATTGCGATCACGACCAGTGCGGCTGCAGCACAGAACATCATCGCCACGGCGATCACCGCAGTGGCCACCACCAGACATTGGACACCCTTCAAGAAACTCTGCAGGAAAATCCTGCACTTATTGGAGCCGCGGTCGGCATTACTGCTGTGACGACGGCTGCAACAGTGTGGATCGAGAAAACTATCTTTCGGCGCGGCGAGAATCGCAGAGCTGCGGGCAAGAGATGTGCGCACACGGATCTGGCCGCGCTGATGGCAGCCCTCGTTGCTGGAATGGAAACGGCGCACGTGTCCGGTTTGCTGAGCTCAAGACAGGACGCCCACTGCCCACATGATTGCGAGGACTGCGGGCGCTGACCACGACGAGAGTGACAGGCAATGCGAATGCGGGTGCGAGGTGCACTAGACACGGCCACATCACATCTGGCGGGCGTGTCTTTTCGACGCTCAGACCAGTAGGCTGGGCTAGTGGCGTGCATGTGCGACATCACCAGGATTGAGGAGGAACAACTGTGGATCCCATTCATGCATCAGAGAATGAGACGATCGAAGCCATTAACTGGAACAAGATCATCGATGAAAAAGACGAAGAGGTATGGGATCGTCTGACTCGTAACTTCTGGCTGCCTGAGAAAATCCCGTTGTCCAACGACATTCAGTCGTGGAAGACGCTCAACGAGGATGAGCAGACCATGACGAACCGCGTGTTCACAGGCCTGACCCTGCTGGACACGCTGCAGGGCACCGTCGGTGCCGTCTCCCTGATCCCCGATGCGCGCACCCCTCACGAAGAAGCGGTCTACACAAACATCGCGTTCATGGAGTCAGTTCACGCCAAGTCATACTCGTCGATTTTCTCCACACTGCTGTCCACGCAGGAGATCAATGAATCGTTCCGCTGGTCGCGTGAGAACGAACCACTGCAGCGCAAGGCGCACATCGTGAAGTCGTACTACGACGGTAACGATCCAGAAAAACGCAAAGTGGCGTCCACGATGCTGGAATCCTTCCTGTTCTACTCCGGCTTTTACGCCCCGATGTACTGGTCGGCGCACGCCAAGCTCACCAACACCGCCGACCTGATTCGCCTGATCATTCGTGACGAAGCCGTGCACGGCTACTACATCGGCTACAAGTATCAGCTGGCTGTCAACGAGGCCGATGAGAAGCGCCGTCAGGAACTGAAAGATTACACGTTCTCACTGTTGTTCGAGTTGTATGAAAACGAAGAGCTGTACACCGAGTCGCTGTATGACCCGTTGGGGTTGACCGAGGACGTCAAGAAGTTCCTGCGTTACAACGCGAACAAGGCTCTGATGAACCTGGGGTATGAGGCACTGTTCCCGCATGATGAAACCGATGTGAACCCGGCGATCCTGGCAGCACTGTCACCGAATGCCGACGAAAACCACGACTTCTTCTCCGGTTCCGGCTCTTCCTACGTCATCGGTGAGATCGTCGACACCGAGGACGAAGACTGGGATTTCTGACAACCCCTGACAGACCCAGACGCTGCCTGGCGGTAAACAAGACGGCGCACGCACTGTAAGTGCGCGCGCGGCGCGCACGTGGAATGATACAAGTGGATTCAGGCCGCCCGACTGGTCGGCTCGGGCGCAGCGGGCGCCCATGGCAGTCGCATTGCCAGCCTGCCGAATCGTTGCGTCAATAGATGGGAGACAACATGCTCGCAGTGACGACACCGTCCATCGAAGGTCAGCCGATCACGCGTTACATCGGCCTTGTATCAGGTGAAACTGTTTCATCTTTCCCCGCGAGCGGAATGCTGAAAGCGCTCAACGGCGGACGCAAAAGAGGCGAGGAAAACCTGCAGACCGCTTTTGAAAATGCTGTCAACCAAATGTGCGAGCGTGCCGAACTCCTCGGAGCTGACGCCGTGATCAGTGTTGAGATGCACTACACCTGCATGCAAGGCACTCTGATCTGCACAGCAACCGGCACAGCCGTCACCCTCTGATTTCAGACTGCCTCCTGTCATCCTGCCGTTCCTGTCAGTGGATACACAATTGTCATCACACCGTTCTCACACGCGATCCACGGCAGGCACCGCACGCCCGACCGGCGCGCTCACACCGGTTGAACTTGCTTCATGCGGAGTGCTTGCCGGACTGGCAATCGTGGCATGTGTCGGCGCCACCATCCTGCCGTTCTTCAACAACTTCCTGCAGCTCATCGCTACAATCCCGATCGCCATGATTGCGGTCAGGCTCCGCCCTCGTGCATCACTGACCACCGTGCTGACCACCTGCCTGATCGGAGCCATCCTCGGCGGAGTCAACACCGCACTGACCGCAATCCAGGCGACACTGGCAGGGTGGATCGTCGGAGCACTCCACCGCAAACACATCCGCACCCGATTCGCATTCCTGATCGGCATTATTGTCGGAGTCATCCTCGGAGCACTCACTGACCTGACGCTATGGCTGCTCACCGACCTGCGGGAACTCACGCTTGAATCTGTGCGAGTCTCGGTCAAAGGCTACGCGCGGCTGTTATCCGGATGGAGCCTCACCCGCCCGATGTCCGACCTGTTCCTGACCTTCACCGACTGGATGGTGGCCTACTGGTGGGCATGGCTGCCGGTATCCGTACTTTTCGCATTCGCACTCACATTGACCGTTGCGCACTGGCTGATGGGTCACGTCCTCGCCCGTATTCCGCAGGGCAATGCATTAGATCCACTGCGCGTCGACGAGGATGCCGCCCCGATCCAGCCGTTGCCCACCACGCTCACCGACGTCCACATGCACTATCCGGGCGCCACGCGCGACGCGCTTGACGGCGTGAGCCTCACCATCGACCGCGGCCAGTTCGTCGTCATCGCCGGGCCGAACGGATCTGGAAAGTCGACCCTAGCATCCATTCTTGCCGGTGCGCGCCACAGCGCCGGTTCCGTGAAGCGGCCCGGCCGGATCGGACTGGGTCGACATAGCGGGGTCGCACTGCTGGCTCAACGCACCGAATTGTCATCGCTGGGCGAAACGGTCGAAGAAGACATCCTGTGGGGTATGAGTTCCGACGAGCGCGCCGCGCTCCCCCTCGACATTCTTCTGAATCAGGTCGGTCTGCCTGGCCTGTCCGCGATGCCGGTACGTCACCTGTCGGGCGGCCAACTGCAACGACTCGCACTGGCCGGAGCCTTGGCACGCCAGCCTGCCCTGCTGATCTCGGACGAGTCAACCGCCATGATCGACCAGCAGGGGCGCACCGAACTGATCGCCATCCTCGCTGACCTGCCCCGCACCGGCACAACCGTCGTTCACATCACCCACGACCTCACTGAAGCGGCACGGGCCGACCGGCTGATCACACTCGACAACGGTCACGTCACTTTCGATGGTGCTCCCACCGACCCGACCAGTCCGCTCACCGACAGCACGACCACCGGCGCATCTGGCTCCCTGACCTGCCACCTCACCAGCGGCGCTGCCGATGTCGTGGCCGTCCCCACCGACGATGCTACTGATTCCACAGCCTCTCCCACCCGCCCGCCAGCCAGCAGCGTGCACGACTCCCCCATTGACGAGGGTGACCCATCCGCGGTTCGCACCGCACCAGTCACGCCTCTGATCTCCACCGACGATGAGGCTGACGACATCGTGTCCCACCTCAAACGGTGGGGGGATCACTTCGCCCCGGCGCTGACACTGCACGACGTGTCGCACGCCTACGACGTGAGGACCCCGTGGCACAAGCAGGTCCTCTTTGACATTAATCTGGACGTTGCGCCAGGTGAGAGTGTCCTGATCGCAGGTGAGAACGGGTCGGGCAAATCGACACTGGCACGCATCATGACAGGACTGATGCCTCCCACCTGGGGAGATTGCCTCCTGGGCGACAAGCCCTCCAGCCAGCAAGTCGGATCCATCGGCATGTCGATGCAATTCGCCCGACTTCAGCTCCAACGCCCGTCCGTGCGTCTGGACATTGCCGCGGCCGCCAACATCGACCCTGACGACACAGAGCGGGTCGACGACGTGGTCAGCCGCGCGATGGCGGAAGTGGGACTGGACTGTGAGTTGCAAAGGCGCGGTATTGATGAACTCTCCGGCGGGCAGATGCGACGCGTCGCGTTGGCTGGATTATTCGCAGCGGACCTGAATTTCATTGTGCTTGACGAGCCTCTGGCGGGCCTGGATGCAACATCGCGTGAACTGGTCATCAGCGCGCTGAAACGCCGGCAGGATCGCGGCATGGGAATTATTGTGATTTCGCACGATTTTGAAGGTTTGGATCAGGTGTGCTCCCGGCACCTTTCCCTCGTCGAAGGGAAACTGTCATGAGTACATTCGCACGCAATACGCCATCCAACACAGGTGTTCGCGGATCTGCCGCTACGCACAGGCGCCCTCGCCCATCACCTACGTTGGCACTGCCCCGCCCGCTGCCGTGGGAATCTCCCCTGACGCGCATGTGGGTCGGCACGAAGATCATCTGCCTGGCAATTCTGACGACACTGCTGGTCCTGCTTCCCAAGTGGCCAACTGTCGCGGCGGTCGGCGTGTGTCTCCTGGTTGCGGCTGTTGTCGGACGCGTGCCCATTTCGGCACGGCCGCGCCTGCCGTCCTGGATCTGGGCCGGCTTCATTGGCGGCATGATCGGGGCCGCGATCGGCGGCGGTGCATTGATTTTCGTCCGCGCCTTCCTCGTCATGGTCGAAGTGATCCTCGGATCACTGCTGCTCGTGTGGACCACACCCATTGAACGAATCGCCCCGGCACTTCGAACACTGCTCCACCCCCTCACGTGGTTTCGAGCTCCCGTCGACGAGTGGGTAATGGCGGCAAGTTTTGCGCTTCGAGGTCTGTCGACCGTGCGCGACCAGATGCAGGCAGTGTTCGACGCCGTGCGCCTGCGCTGGACAGATGATGGGCCGATGATGACATTTCGCGGTCAGCTCAAATTGATCGTGGATATGACAACCGCAACGTTATCCGCGTCCTCGAGACGTGCCGATGACACCGGCAGGGCAATGACAATGCGCGGTGGAATCCCGCCAGTTGAGCGCGATCGAGTTCGTTTTCGCTGGCCAGACATCATCGGGCTGGTCCTGGTTCTTGCCGCAACCGTCATCTCCGTCATCTTCCGCTCCGGTGTCCCGTGGCAGTGAATGTGACTGGTCTCAACACCTCTTGTGGTGGATTCGGTTTGACGAAGACACCCTCGGCCTCGTAATCTTCTATAGCAACGCGCGAGTGGCGGAATAGGCAGACGCGCACGGTTCAGGTCCGTGTTCCAGTTGATGGAGTGGGGGTTCAACTCCCCCCTCGCGCACCATGTGATGTGTCGGGACATCGTTGACATTGTGTTGGCGGTGTCCCGATCTTTCTGT
>OJTP01000024.1_pt1 | contig 73421 bp, 61 predicted proteins | sample 1599641 | NCBI WGS metagenome assembly OJTP01 (sample SAMN04436832, study PRJEB24849) | human gut metagenome | biome: human gut; feature: NICU; material: stool | host: Homo sapiens | place: USA: Saint Louis, MO | collected 2011-07-12
ACGCGAAGGCTTTGCGCGATGCCACGCAGGGAGACATTTCCGGCATGGTGGATCTGACAAAGGTCGTGCCGGAAGAAGAGCGTGGGCTGGACGTAACAGAGACGACGAAGTCTGGGGAGGGTCAAGGCTTGGGTGATGCTTTTGCCTCGGACACTGCCGGTGAACCTGGCGATGCCCATGCCTCGGGCAATGCCGAAGAGCCCGGTGATGCTTATCCCTCGGACACTGCCGGTGAACCTGGCGCGCGCGGTGAGGAGGATCAATGATCGGCGACTTTTCAGCGCTTGACCTCCTGCATGCCCTGACAGGACTTATGACCGTGCTCGCGGCAGTACTCGCCACGATCCGCATTGCCAAAGGCCCCGGTCTGCTGGACCGAACCGTCGCATTCGACGTGTTGACGGCCGCGGGAATCGGGATGATCGCCGTGATGATCGTGTGGTGGCATCGCTACGACCTGAGCGTCCTGCTCATCATTCTGGCGCTGACCGCATTCATGTCCGGCGTCGTGGTCTCACGCTTCGCCACACGTATCGACCGCAGCCAGCAGCGCATCCTGAGTGAGGAAGAGGCCCAGGAGCAGGTAGCTGAACGTGAGCGGCAGGCTGAAGAAGCTCAGCGTGAAGAAACTGAGGATGCTCAGCGCAGCGTGCACGATGCCCGCCAGACGGGAGCCGTTGACGCAGCGCACGACCTGGAACTGGTGCATGACCCCGAACACGGCACGCAGGAGGAACACTGATGGTGATGGAATGGATCGGCGCCATCCTGGTCTTTATCGGCGTGGCCTTTACATTGATTGCAGCGATCGGCCTGATCAACATGCCGGATCTGTTCACGCGCATGCATGCGGCATCAAAACCTCAGCTGCTCGGACTGATGTTCATCTGCGTTGGCATGGCGGTCGAATTACATAACTGGCGCTGGGCAGTGCTCGCCGTCGCAGTCCTCGTCCTGCAGGTCATTACCGCGCCCGTGTCGTCGCACCTCGTGGGTCGAGCGACCTATCTCACGGGGAATTGGGATTCAGAGCATCTTCTGGTCGATGATCTGACCGATGACATGTCCTCCTCGTCGATGATTGACGCGCCCTGATCGTTTCCTGTCGAGCTTCCTCGGCCTGCTCTGAGAATGGGATGGCGTCCCGCCAACTTCAGCCACGCTCCGACAGTCCTAAAAAGGGTGCAATCTCATGGTCTGAAGATTGGCTCTGCGACCAGTGGATATGACACAGTAGAGGCGTGACTATGAGCATGTCGCTTCCTGACGACACTGACGATCATCCACACGACCATTGCGGCGTTTTCGGCGTGTGGGCGCCAGGCGAAGATGTTTCACGCCTGACATATTTTGGCCTGTACGCGCTGCAGCATCGTGGCCAGCAGTCGGCGGGTATTGCCGCCTCTGACGGTAACAACATCCTCGTGTACAAGGATCAGGGCCTGGTCAACCAAGTGTTCAACGAGCAAACCCTGACAGGTCTGCGTGGACACATCGCCCTCGGACATGTCCGTTACGCCACCACCGGTGCAGACAACTGGCACAACGCCCAGCCCACGCTCGGCCCGACACCGTGGGGCACAGTCGCGCTAGGACATAACGGCAACCTGATCAACACGGCTGCGCTGAGCACCCTCGTCGATAAAATCAGTCATGGCGAACGCCGGGCAGACCGAAATTCGACCACTGACACCTCGATCATTACTGACCTGCTGGGTAAAGCTGACCGGTTGCCCGCCCCGTGGCGCGGCGAAGAAGGGGCTGTCGAAGATGTGGACGAGGGCGACGCAGCCACGTCCGCTGCACCCACTACCGCACCAGCCTCTGCCAAGCCTGCCGCGCGGACCGTGCTCGACTCCGAGCCCACCACGCCCACCGCACAAGCCGATACCGCGCCCGCAGGAGCAGACAACGCGCAGCCCGGCCGCCCTTCTGAAGCCGCATTCCAGGCCGCACGCCGCGCATCCGGAGAAATCGATCCGGGCGCCCTGTCAGAGGCGATACGCCAGGCCAGGGAAGCCGGCGACGATGAGGACCACGGTTCACTGGTGCCCTCCGCGCTCAAGGTTCTGCCACTGCTGCGCGGCGCATTCTCACTGGTGTTCATGGACGAGCACGCCATGTATGGTGCGCGTGATCCGCACGGATACCGCCCACTCGTGCTGGGACGCCTGTCGCGCGGATGGGTGCTCGCCTCGGAAACGTCTGCACTGGATCTGGTGGGCGCCTCGTTCGTGCGAGAAATCAAGCCGGGCGAACTGGTGGTCATTGACTCTTCTGGAGTGCGTTCCTACACGTTTGCGCAGGCCGCCAGCGCAACATGCGTCTTTGAATACGTCTACCTTGCGCGCCCCGACACGGTGATCGGGGATCGTCAGATCGTGGCGGCTCGTCGGCAAATGGGAGCAATCCTGGCTAAGGAGAATCCGGCCGAGGCCGACTTGGTCATGCCGACACCCGAATCGGGAACACCCGCTGCGATCGGGTACGCCGAAGAATCAGGCATCCCTTTTGCGCAGGGACTTGTGAAGAACTCCTATGTGGGCCGCACGTTTATCCAGCCCACGCAGTCGCTGCGTCAGCTGGGTATCCGACTCAAGCTCAACCCGCTCAAGGAAGTTATCGCCGGCAAACGACTCATCGTCATCGACGATTCGATCGTGCGCGGGAACACTCAGCGCGCGTTGGTGCGTATGCTGCGCGAAGCCGGCGCGCTGGAAGTTCATGTGCGTATCTCCTCGCCGCCAGTGCTGTGGCCCTGCTTCTTCGGCATTGATTTTCCGACGAGGGCGGAACTGATTGCCTCGTCGATGGATGTGGACGAAATCTGTCGTTCCATTGGTGCTGATTCGCTGGCCTACCTCTCACTTCCCGGCATGGTCCGCGCAACCGGGCAAGGCGATAACCTGTGCGTAGGGTGTTTCACCGGCGCGTACCCCGAACCTGTCACACGCGGCACACCCATCCCCGGCACGCCGGGCGCAACGGTCTAGTCACACAGCTACAACTCGGAGGATCTTGTGAGCGAGCATCTTGATTACGCGGCAGCAGGCGTGGACACTGCGGCCGGTGACCGCGCGGTGGAACTGATGAAGAACGCCATCAGCCGCACGCATAACTCCACCGTTGTAGGAGCAACCGGCGGGTTCGCCGGCATGGTCGATGCGAGCGCTCTACTCGGAATGACGCGCCCGCTGCTGGCCACCTCTACTGACGGTGTGGGCACGAAGATTGCGTTGGCGCAGGCGCTGAATATTCACGACACCATCGGCCAAGACCTGGTAGGCATGGTCGTTGATGACATCGTTGTTGTGGGTGCGCGGCCGTTGCTCATGACTGATTACATCGCGTGCGGCAAGGTTGTGCCGGAAAAGATCGCGGCGATCGTGCGCGGTATCGCCCAGGCGTGCGAACAAGTCGATTGCCCGCTGGTGGGCGGCGAAACCGCTGAGCATCCCGGAGTGATGGATCCGGACGATTACGACATCGCCGGTGCTGCAACCGGCGTAGTGGACGCGGACAAGATGATCGGCCCTGACCGCGTGCGCGAGGGTGACGCCGTGATCGCTCTGGCATCATCTGGCCTGCATTCCAACGGTTATTCGCTGGTGCGACGCGTTCTGGACATCTCCGGAACCTCTCTGGAATCGCAGTGCGCCGACTTCGGTCGAACAGTGGGGGAGGAACTGCTTGAACCCACACGTCTGTACACCCGTGTGTGCCTCGACATGCTGGATTCTCTTGGTGTTGACGAGGGTGGCCTGCACGCCCTGAGCCACGTCACCGGCGGGGGATTGGGAGCCAACTTGTCTCGAGTCATTCCCAGCGGTTTGTGCGCGACTGTGGATCGTGGTTCATGGACTGTGCCTGCCGTGTTTGAGTGGGTGCGCCGCAACGGTGACGTGACATGGGAAGCTCTGGAGGATTCACTGAACCTGGGTGTTGGCATGGTCGCTGTAGTCGGGCAGTCCACTGCTGACCAGTGCATGTCGCTCGCTGCCGACGCTGGGATAGAGGCGTGGGTGCTGGGCGAGGTCATCGCCTCAGAGGGTTCCGCTGCAGAACGCACTGCTGCAGAACGCACTGCTGCTGAAGGCTCTTCCGTAGAACGCACTGCTGCAGGGGGCCATGCCACAACGGGAGCCGCCTTGAGCACGTCCCAGCCGCGACTGATCTGCGGTGCCAAGGGAGTCGATGCCGGGGCCGTGGCGCTATCCGGCAGTTATCGTGTGAGCTGAGCGGCTTCGGTAGCAGGGTGATGCCAGCGGCTATGGTGGAGTGCGCCGCATTCGCTGCGCCGCGTTCGCTGCGCCGCGTGCAGGCTGTCGTCCACCGGTTGTCGCACACCAGGCCCCGCGTTCGCTGCACCCTATGCACAACCCCCTAGATCTAAACAGTTTTCTCGCACAATCCCCTAGATCTAAAGTGATTTGTGCACGATCCCCTAGATAAACCCCACCTGCGGATGCGCGCGGCAGTACATCTGGCTCCTGACCTGCGCATATGTAAAACGCGAGAAATGAACTTCGGTTAAATCTAGGGGGTTGTGCACGCAAATCGGAAGATCTAGGGGATTGTGCGCGCGAACGGGTTAGAACTAGGGGTTCGTGCACGCCGGTGGCTTAGATCTAGGGGTTCGTGCACGCCGGTGGCTTAGATCCAGGGGCTGTGCACGCCGGTGGCTTAGATCTAGGGGCTGTGCACACAGCTCAGTTAGATCCAAGGGAAATGTGCCGTCAATCCGCGGACTCCGGGCGCCGCGTCGCGCGCAAACATAAAACGAGGACGGTGCGTAGCGCGCCGCCCTCGTCAATCGTGTGAAACAACGTACGTCACAGTGGACGTCACTCAGCGTGAACTCTGGTCGCTTTCGTATGCGCCGTAGTCATCGTCCTCGTCTTCCTCATCCGCGAACATGTCGGCGTAACGGTCTTCGTACAGATCCTCATAGGAATCATCCTGCTGATCGTCATCGTCGATGTATTTTGCGTATGGGTCATCTGGATCGGCTCCCTTACGCTCGGCAGCCAGCTCTCTCTGGAGGGCTTCCAGATCAGTATCGGGACTGAAATACTTCAGCTTACGTGCGACTTTCGTCTGCTTGGCCTTCTGACGGCCGCGCCCCATGGCGTCGACCCCCTCCACGGTGTGCGGATCCGCGTAAAGCGGTGTCCTATGTTGGTCAAAATTCTGTCGTGTCCACATCATAGCGTGTTCAAAGCCATGTCACCTATTCGTGTGACATGAGACATCGTGTCGCCTGCGGGCCGAGAACCTCTACACGAGGATGACGTGGCGATTCAGCGTTTGACGATCCTGAAGATCACGAGGCCCACGAGGGCGCTCACGCCCACCGCTGCCGCCGCAGCTTTCATGATGGCGTCTGAATCACCCGCACGGGCATCGTCGACCAGTAACTGTGCTTTGGCCTGGTAATCCTTGGCCTTCTCCTGTGCAGCTTCCTTCGCGAGGCGAGCCTGGTTGGACGGGCTGATGGTTTTCACCAGTTCGTCAACGGTGACGCTCATCTGTGCGCGGGTGCGCTCCAGTTCGCGCTCAATCTCCTCGGGAGAACGACCTTCAGCTTTGCGGGGTTCTGACTGGCTCATTTACCCAATCCCTTCTTCAGCGCATCGACGTCATCTTTCAGGCCTTCCTGAGGAGCAGGCGTGTCTTCCTTTGCCTTCTTCAGGGCGGAGACACCAACCAGCGCCAGAATCAACACGATGATGAGGAGAATTCCGACAACGATCAGCGATGCCGCCCAACGAGGCAGAGCTTGTGCAATGCCGAGCTCGATCGTGTGGAAAATCCAGCCCAGCATGAACAGTGCGAAAACGGCTGCTCCAGCGAGCAGGCCGCCACCCATGCCGATCTTTCCCAGGAATGCGGTTGCCTTCGTCTTCGTCAGTTCAATCTCACCACGCACCAACGTAGTGAGCTGAGCGGACAGGGTGGCAAAGAGCTCACCGATGGTCGGCCCTGATTTTCGTGATGCATTCGCGTCGGTTGCTGTATAGGACGTCCGAGTCGTATCGGACGTCGAAGTGACCGGCTGCGCGCTCGAGTTCGAGCGGAAGCGGTTCGTCGACATGGATGATTCTCCTTCGCGCCGTCAGTGATTTCGGCCTTCTAACTCGCCTGTTAGAAGTGTATAAACCCAAGTGTTGCAGATTTGGAGCTTTTTGGTGCAGTGGACAGTAAAATCCGACCGGATTTCCTCCATGCGCGCAACGGGAGGTAGGTCGTGCGCGGGCGGCGGGTTTTAAGCGAGATCTAAGCCTTGTGCGGGAGTCCTCTGCGGCCGGGAGACAGCTCGTGTGCAGGCGGCGATCCGCGACCGAGAGCCAGGCCAGGCGCCGGCAGCCAGAGCGGTTGCTGCGTCAGCGTTCAGGTGCGATAGGCCCTGGCAGCTGCGAGAAGACTTCCTGCGCTTTCTCAAGGACGCGCCGGCTTTCCTCAGGCAACTCGCTCATATGATTGTGGGTGCTGCGATCGGCCGCAGACAGCTCACCACCGTCGCCGCCCGCTCCACTATCCGCATCGTCAGATTGACGAGGGTGGCTGGGCGAGTCGCCATCTTTGCTCGAAGGGGTAACTGACTCGTCCATTTCAGTGTTCGATGACCCGTCCGGCTCAAGCTCCAGCGTCGACGACTCGGACGCGGTATCGTCGGTTGCGGACTGATCCACTGATGAATGGCGGAACCACGAACAGGGCCGCCACCACCGCTTCCGAAAGCCGCGCGAATCAGACATAGACCTATTGTGCCCCGAAAGGGTCGCAAAATTCTCGCTACGGCTGAAACCGCGTGGCGTGACATCACCACCCTTGCGCGAAACGAATTCATCTGCTGGGTCACCAGTGCGAAGCAGGAAGCTACGCGCCAGCGACGCATCCGACGCACTCTTGAAGAGCTTGATGAAGGCAAACGCCGCATGTGTTGTTGGCCGGGGTGCCCTCATCGCGAAAAAACAGGCCGCGCCTGGCGCGGGGCGGCAGAAGCGTGGAGCCGTTCAGCCAGATACGGCAGCGCCGTTGACGTCCCTATGTTGACCCTCACCTGTGCGAAACGATCCCCGCGCGTCGCGCCGCGATTGATAATCGCGATGGGCTTGTCCTCGTGATGAGCCTGGCGCACGAAACGCATCGCTGAGCCTACGGCAAGGGATGAGCCTGCCACCAGCAGCGCATCAGCTTTCTCAACCAGGGTGCGCGCCGCGCGGACAATATGTGGACGGACGGTGCCGCCGAAGAAAACAACGTCAGTTCGCAAAATGCCGCCGCACGCCGGGCAGTTGGCGATGACGAAACCACTTGTGTCGCCCACATCCAGATCGGCATCGGGCGCGACGTCCCCCTCGTCAATGCTGATCTGCCACGTGGGGTTGAGTTCAACGAGGCGCTTGTGCAGGGCCGCCCTCGGAAAAATTCTGTGGCAACTGGTGCACATGACGCGGTCAAAGCGGCCATGCAGGTTGACCAGTGAGTGGGTGCCGGCTCGGGCGTGCAGCATGTCGACGTTTTGCGTAATGACGCCGTCGATGATCCCGTCACGTTCCATCTGCGCCAGGGCGAGGTGGCCGGCGTTGGGTTGTGCGCGCAGAGGCGCGAGCCAGCCGGAATGGTTGCGCGCCCAGTAATGACGGCGGTACGACTCATCTGACATGAACTGCTGCAGTGTCATAGGGTGCCGGTCAACTGCGCCGGGGGATCGGTAATCCGGCAGGCCGGAGTCCGTGGAAATTCCCGCACCGGTGATCACCGCGATGAGCTTACCGTCGAGCAGTTCGACAACAGGTTCGAGGGCGGCCGACACATCCGTGGGATCGGGTCGCGCATCTTCAGCCGGAGGCACGGGCGTGTTCTTGATCCGCAGGTTAGGGATGTTGCCGTCGGGGAAGTAATCCTCAATCGAATGGTGAGCCACGCTGTCAGACTATCGCGAGTGAGCAGAACGCGTGTTCTGGCCTGGCTGCTGCCGTCTCGTCTTTCAGCGCGGTCTAAGCGAAGCGTAGTCAATGCAGGCCAATGGAAGCGGGCACAATCTGGTCTCTAACTACTATGGCGTTATGACCTTCTTTCGCCGCATCAAGTATCTGGTATCGAATCAGCTGTGGGTGCCCCCGCTCGTAGCCGCCCTCCTTGCCACGATAGCGGCGGGAGTCCTGGCACCGATCTCATGGCCCACTCAATGGCTCATTTCTCGAATCTTCTGGCCCGGAGATATTTCGGCAGCATCCTCTCTGTTGGGCTTCATCGCCTCCTCCATGCTGACGGTGCTGACGACCACGGTTTCCATGACACTGATCGTGTTGCAGGTGGCTTCTGGTCAGTTTTCGCACCAGCTGCTGCGTGACTACATCCAGTCCCGGGCTGTGAAGGGAATCTTTGGCGTATTCATCGGCGTATTCGTCTACGTTGTTGTGTTGCAACGCTCGGTATCAGCCGAGTCACGCGAGGCCCCTCCGCAGCTCGCAATGGCGATCGCAATGCTGCTGGTATTTCTGGCTATCGCGACCTTCGTCTGGTATGTCAGCGCGGTGGTGCGAATGGTGCGAGTGGACGCAATTATTGAGCAGGTAGCCACGCGTGCAGAACGTCTCCTGGATGCGCACCGAGAGAAATGGGACGTCGCCTGCCAGATCCCCGAGATCCCACCGCACGCGCGCGACGTTCGTGGGCACTTCTCGGGATATGTGCGTTCCATTGATGTGGAAGCGGCGGCAAGGTGGGCTCGCAAACACGGACAGCGCGTCGTGTTCACCGTCGCGCCCGGCGATGCAGTCAGTGCCGGACAGACCTACGCGTGGGCGTGGGCCGAACGACGTGGGACATCTGCTGCTGACTCCTCAGACAGTGAGCTTAGCGGCGACGAGCTTCGCAAACTGGCCGACTCGGCGGTCTCTGTTGAAGCTGAACGCGTGTCCGACCAGGATTTGCGCTTGTCTTTTCACCAGTTGGCAGACATCGTCGTGCGAGCTTTGTCCCCTGGAACCAACGATCCGTCAACTGGGCGACACGTGATCACCAGAGCAACACCGGTGCTGCGAGGCCTGGTTGTCTCACCTCCGAATCATGAGGTGATTCTGAACGATAAGGGGCAGCCCGTTGCATCTGTGCCGACCCCGACTGTGCGAGATTTCTTGGAAGATTTTGTCGTTCCCATCCGAAGGTTCTGTTCTCCCAGCCCGGATGTCACATTCGAACTGCTGAGACTGCTGATCATCATTGAAGAAGCGCTCGAGAAAGATTCGGGTGTTGATATTGCAGAGGTGCAGGAATTTGTCGAGGACGAACGCCAGCGACTGATCGAAGGGGCGGAGCAGGGATTCGTTCATCAACACGATGTGGAGCTCGCACAGCAACTGACTTCCGTTGAAAGTGTGCGTTCCATGCTCAGAGTTGAGGGACCTCGTGAAGAAATCATTGACGACGAGGAAGCGCAAGACGATGAAGACTGACGTGAAATGGCGCTTGACTATCAGAAAGAAACTCGCGTAAATCTCGCGAGCTGAAGCAGTGGTGGCTCCGACCGGCGTCGATCCGGTGACCTTTCGATTTTCAGTCGAACGCTCTACCAACTGAGCTACAGAGCCAAAACCCCACCAAAAGGTGGGTCAGCGACCCCGACGGGACTTGAACCCGCGACCTCCGCCGTGACAGGGCGGCGCGCTAACCAACTGCGCTACGGGGCCTCGAAAAAGTGAGACCTGAAAAGTCTACCTTATTCACTTGTTGAACCCGTCCCAGCAGGGCTGACACGGATCGTACCCCCAACGGGATTTGAACCCGTGTCGCCGCCGTGAAAGGGCGGTGTCCTAGGCCTCTAGACGATGGGGGCCTTGTCCACGAACTTGTCGTTCGGCGACGAGTAGAATAATAAGCAGGAATGACCTCCGAGTGCAAAACGGATCCATGTGAAGCCTCTCACCGAACGCAAATGAGCCTGGAAGCTTCTAGGCTAGGGGTATGACAGTTTTCGGACCTGATTTCTCCGCCGTTCTCACGGGCTGCCGCGCGCAGTCAAGCCTCGTTTTCGGCACAATTATGCCGATCGGGGACCCCTCTGCACCTGCCGAAGCTGTTGAAACCGCATTCGATGTGGCTGGCGTATTCCTCGGAATTGTTGTCGGCATCCTCGTCGGAATTGTGGTCGCATTCATTCTTGCGCGCGTCAGCCGATTTGCGCTCCGCAAACTCCGACTACTTAAAGCCTTGCAGCGCCGCATCCATGCGCCTTCGTACTGGGCACTCATGGCGTGGGGCGCGCTTGCCGGATGCGCTGTTGCGCTGGGAAGCACCGATGTCAGCAATCAGCCCACGTGGGTGAAATATCTCGACCACGGGTTGTTGATCCTCGCACTCCTGGCAACGACATGGGTCATTGCCGCCGCCGTGTGGGTGATCGAAGACGCCGCGCACGTGCGCAACCGCTCCGATCACGGACGCTCGCGCAGATTCAAGACTCAGGCTCAGGTTCTGCGCCGCGTCCTGCAGGTCGTGGTCTGGATCCTCGGGTGTGCCGCAGTCCTGTTTACATTCCCCGGGGCTCAGCAGGCGTTGACGACGGTGCTTGCTTCGGCCGGCATTGTCTCCGTGATCGCCGGTCTTGCTGCCCAGTCCACGCTCGGCAACGTGTTCGCCGGCCTGCAGCTGGCTTTCACGGACGCCATCCGCGTTGATGACATTGTCGTCGTGGGGGACAAGGGAACGATGGGTGTGGTCGAGGAGATCACTCTGACGTACGTTGTCCTGCATATCTGGGATGATCGCCGCCTGATTGTGCCGTCCTCGAAGTTCACGTCGTCTGCTTTTGAAAACTGGACCCGCAAAGCCACCAAGCTCCTCGGCACGGTTGAGATCTACACCGACTGGGCAGTGCCGGTGGCGGTGGTGCGTCAAAAAGTTGAGCAGCTCCTGAACAGCACGGATCTGTGGGATCGCCGCTCCTGGGCCGTGCAGGTGACTGATTCGACTGATCAGACCGTCACCGTCAGGGTCTCCCTGTCAGCGTCGAATTCGGGCAACTTGTGGGATCTGCGCTGCTTCATGCGCGAGCAGCTCATCGCGTGGATCTCGAAGGAATACCCGTGGGCGCGTTCCGCCCGCATCATTCAGCCGCGCGAGGTCAAGGAAGTGACGAAGGATGAGTCCCAGGAACTGATCGCGCGCCTGGCCACTGAACTATCCGGTATTGCAGGTTCAGATACATCCGGTGGGTCCCCCTCGGACACCAAGACTGACGAGGGTGACCACGGCGATGCTGCTACGCATGATGGTGACAAGCGAGACCCGTTCGACCCTGTGCACGCTGCTCGTATGCTGGCGGCGCGCCAACGCGCGAAGATGGCGCGTCGACGGGCCATGTCGCAGCGCAACCGCGACCGCCTCGAAAGAGCAGAGAACGCCGGGTCTGGAGCGGAGGACGGACCAACAGCAGCTGTGAAACGGACTGGCCGCGGGGGAGCGAACGCTGCAGCGGATGCTACTCAGACGAACGGCACGGGCACGACCCACGTGTTCACGCCAGAAGAGGTTGACAAGATCATTGCGCAGGCGCAGGGGCATCTGCGTGTCAAGTCCGATGCTGGCAGCGGGGCTCCTGGTCAGGCTAACCAGGCGTCGGAAGCAGCGTCTGCAGGGGGAGCGGCTCAGATAGCTCGTTCTGCGTCAGGCGTAGCGGAAACTGCCGTGATGCCGGCCATTGGAGCAGATGGCAAGCCCAAGAAGCAGGCCGATGACGATGGCGCGGAAGCGGGCAGTAGTGCGCCCACCAGCGGTGCACAGGCTGGCGATGCGAGCTCTGCACGTGCGGACAATACGAGTGTGGATCTGGCCAGTGCGAACCAGGTCGGCAGCGACCCCGACGGTGCAGTGGCAGACGCAACTGGTCGAGCAAACTCGGACGATGAGACAACCACGACGGGGGAGCGGGTCTTTTCCGGCTCGCCCGACGCGGAAGAGCGCAGTGCCGCATTTTCGGGCCCTGACCCGGAAGTACTGGAAGAAAGAAAACGTGAGTCGCAGATCCGCCAGGAAAAGGGCTCAGGACTACTGGGAGGATCGAGCCGTGAGTGAAACGCAGAATGATCAAGGCGCCCGCGACCTGCGGGAGAGCGGTGACAACGACGGCGGGGCGGTTAATGGCAACGCCGACGAAGCGGTTGCTGACAGTAACGGCAAAGCGATTACCGACACTAACGGCAAGGTAGTGCGCAGCGAGGAAGAATGGCGCCGCATACTCGACCCCATGGAATACCACGTCTTGCGCGAGGGCGGCACTGAGATGGCGCACACCGGTGCACTGCTCCACGAGGATCGCGAGGGTATCTACCGCTGTAAAGCGTGCGGCGCGGAACTGTTCCGCTCAACCACCAAGTTCGATTCTCTGTGCGGCTGGCCGAGCTTCTATCAGCCAGAAGATGCAGCTGTGACCACCAGTGAGGACCGTTCACACGGCATGGTGCGCACGGAGGTGCGGTGCGCTCGCTGCGATTCTCACCTGGGTCATGTCTTTGACGATGCTCCCCGTCAGCCAACGGGGCTGCGTTACTGCATGAATTCTGTCAGCCTCGACTTTGAAGAGCACTGATGCCGGGACCGGAACCGTTATCGGCACACCGACCTGCTTCCGTACACCGACCTGCATCCCGAGGTAAAGGCTCCGCTCTGCGAGCTGCGTCAATCGCGATCCCTGCGCCTCTCTTTCTGGTCGGATCGGGGCTCACGCAGTACCTCGGTGCAGCGCTGGCAGTGACCCTGTTCGCCGTTATGACACCCGCTGAAGTAGCATGGGTCCGCATCGCAACGGGTGCGGTTGTGCTGCTGGCGTGGCGCCGCCCTCGTATATGGCGCTTCAATCCGCGTGACCTGGCTGCGTCGGCCCTGTTCGGCATCGTGCTGGGCGGCATGAATATCTGCTTTTACGAGGCGATCCACATTCTGCCGCTGGGCGTGGCGGTCTCCCTGGAGTTCCTCGGCCCGGTCACGGTTGCGGTGGTGACCTCCGGGGGCTGGTCCGGACGTATCGCAGGAGCGCTGGCTTTTGCCGGAGTGGCCTGCATCGGTGGCCTCGGACTGGATCTGAGCGACACCAGGCAGCTCGTTGGTGCGGCCTGGGTGCTCGGGGCTGCAGCCCTATGGGCGGGGTACATCGTGATGGGGCAGTCGATCGCGTCGCGCCGCTCAGGCATCACGAATCTGGCGCTGGGCTGTGGCACTGCCGCACTTGTGTTCGCCCCGTTCTTTTCGGTCGGAGCGGTCAGCGCGTTGAATTCACCGAAACTGGTCGTCATGGCGGTCGGTGTCGGAGTCTTGTCAACGGTGATCCCGTACTCGTTGGAGGCGCTCGCCATGGGCCGCCTCAGTGCCGCCATGTTTGCCCTGTTCAACTCCCTGTTGCCGGCAACGTCGGCGCTGATCGGTGCGGTGACATTGCGGCAACTGCCCAGTGCCTGGTCTCTGGTGGGTCTTGTGTTGATTTCAGTTGCTGTCGGGCTCGCCTCCTACCCGCCTCAGCCGCATCATCGACGAGGGTGACGCTAGCGCCGCTACTACCTGTCTGAGCTGTTCCAGGTCGACTGCCTTGCTGTGACCTTGCAGCGCGAGCAGCTTGCGTCAACGCCGACTTGACGGGGCAGATGCGGGCGAGATGTCCGCTAGACCAGAACTGGCCGTATTTGGTCTCGCATTGACGCAAAACGTATGAGATCATGAAGATGTCTCTGCTGATCAACAGAATGAGAGAACGATCATGTTGGACATCTTGTGGATGATTATTGCCGGCGCCGTTATCGGTGCAATCGCTCGCGTCTTCATGAAGGGCGACGAGGGTATGGGCATCATCTGGACTATTATCTTGGGTGCTGCCGGTTACGGTATCGCGGGATGGATCGCTGGTGCGCTTGGAGTGGGCACAGTGCTTCGCTGGATCATCGGCGCAGTCGTGGCATTCCTGCTTATCGGTGTCTTCCTCGCAATTCAGGGCAAGTCGAACTCCCTGACGAAGTAACGTCAGCGGATCCGCAGACTGTGGAAAGGCTCGGTCAGAAATGGCCGGGCCTTTCTGTATGTCTGCTCGCCGCTTGAGGTCGCTTGGCGATTAAGCCTGCTTGTCGTCTGTTCGATGCTTAAGCCCGCGTGGCGTCTGCATGGCGCTTCAGCTCGCCTGACGTTTAAGCTCGTTTGGCGAGCTTCTGTATGAGTGTTTGCACCGCCGTACCTTCCGAAGCTTTGCGCCTGCGTGTGGCCTTGGCGTCTGCGTCCGTGCGGCCGCATCTCGGATTGATGCCTGGCTCTGTCTCGGATTGATTCCGTCTCCGTCTTGGAGCACTGTGCGCAGGTTGTACGCTTTTCTCCGCTTTAAACGGCTCGGTGTACATCCCCTCAAATAGACACGCATTTGTGCACATTCCCCTAGATCCTAGGCGTGACCGCGCACATTCCCCTAGATCTTCCCTGCTTTGGTGCACATTCCCCTAGCTAAAGTCGGCACCCCAAAAGGACAAAACTTATTTCCGCAGGTCAGCCGTCAGTAGCTTCCGGCGGCCTCGAGCCTCACGCGTTAAATCTAGGGGATTGTGCATTTTTACAAGACTTTTTAGGGGTATGTGCACGCGGAGGGCTTAAATCTAGGGGTATGTGCACGAGGCGAGGTTAGAACTAGGGGTATATGCACACGGAGGGCTTAAATCTAGGGGATTGTGCGCGTTCTGGTGTGTTGTGGCCGGACAGCAGTCGCATTCCACCGAGTGATCTGCGGTTAGGGCATACGCGGCAAGGTCGGCCATATAGTGAAAGACCGGGACACCGCTAACTGATTGTCAACGATGCCCCGACACATCACAATGGTAGGCCCAGGGGGAATCGAACCCCCAACCCACGGATTAAAAGTCCGTTGCTCTGCCAATTGAGCTATAGGCCCATGAGAGCATGGTAATGCATCAGTCCCACGTTGCACTAATCAACGTGACGTGGGAAAAACCACGATCCCCCTCGGATCAGGATTGGCGAGGGTGCCCACTCCGTTCAACTACTTGATCAACGCCGTTCACCTTCAGGCGGTAGGCTCGTCATATCACCGAGAAGGAGTCACAGATGAACAGCCAACAGCGTCGCCCTCGTCGGCCAGCAATGTTGGACCCGGCCGACGCCGAACAAATCGTCGGCGACTCCGACCCTGCGGAAATGTCTGCGATTGCGCACTCGTCAGCATGGGCTTTGATGGGAGTCAGTGACGACGACTTCGGGCCTGACGAAATCGAACGCCTGCGCACCGCCGTGCGCACGGAAGGCGTGGACGTGCTGGCCGACATGTGGTCACGCAGCCCGGAATTCACATTGCCCGGAGCCTTGTGGCGACTCTACCTGTGGTCGCGCTGGTACCACCGCGACACTGCGTTGGTGCGCGACCGTTTTGTGCGCGGAAGCCATGCGGACATCATCCCCGGCCTTGAACATCCCGTTGACATTCCCGATCTGGAGCACGTGGTTCACGAGGTTGACCAATTGCTCGAAGGGCGCCGCCACGACGACGACCTGGCTGACATCATTACTGCAACGTCACGGGCGATGCGGATCGTTGCAGCTGGAGACGCCGAGGGCGGCAAATGGATCGTCGACCCGCGGGACCCGTTGGCGTACCCCGTCACCACGCGCGCCCGCGCGCTGATTCAGACCGCAGATGAACTTGACCGATCAGCTGAAGAAGCGCACATCGGTGCGCTCAACTAGTCGCCAGTGTGAGGAAGAATGATGACGAACCCGGAACATGCAGGCAATTCGGACCAAACATTCTCGGCGCCAGATGAACACTGGCCAGCAGACGACACCAACGGCGAGGGTGACGCTCACAGCGCTCACGTCACCAGTGGCAGCGCGGTTGAGGCTGCCCTGGCGAGCGAATTGGTGATCCCTGCCGACAATGAACAGCTCGTCGGTGTCGAACACGAAGACTCCGAATACGACGAGGAAGACGAAGCTACCGACGGTATCCAGGATGGTGAGCACATCACGGTTGGCGCTGACGCGAACTCCTATGAGGAGCGCGCTGAAGATGCCCAGGCCAGCTCCGCACCAGCCTCGACCGTTGAAGATTTCGGCGAGCTGCCGGACAAACGCTTCGCAGACCGTGAACTGTCGTGGATGGCGTTCAATGAACGCGTCCTAGAGCAAAGTGAAGATGAGGATTTGCCGCTGCTGGAACGCGGATGGTTCTCCGCGATTTTCTCCTCCAACCTTGATGAGTTTTACATGGTGCGTGTGGCCGGACTGAAGCGCCGCATCAACGCCGGCATTGCCAAACCGTCTGCCGCTGGTCTGTCCCCGCGTCAGGTCCTGGACGGTATCCAGATGCGCACGCGCGAACTCAGCGAGCGTCAGGCACGCGAGTTCCAGAACGACATCCTGCCCAAGCTGGACGAGCAGGGGATTCATCTGCGCGGGTGGGATCAGCTCACAGATGACCAGCGCTCCAAGATGACGACTTATTTCCGTCGGCAGATTTTCCCCGTCATCACGCCACTTGCCGTGGACCCGTCGCACCCCTTCCCATACATTTCGGGGCTGTCACTGAACCTCGCGGTCGTGGTGCGCAACCCGATTACCTCGAAGCTGCACTTCGCGCGCATCAAGGTGCCGCCGTCGATGCCGCGCCTGATCAACATCGACTCCGCAATGGGCGAGGGGAACGCGGAAAGTTATGTCGACACTGATGAGGGCGCCACGTTCATCACCCTCGAATCAGTCATTGCCGCGCACCTGGACCACCTGTTCCCAGGTGTTGAGATTGTCGAGGCACACTCGTTCAGACTGACCCGTAACGAGGACCTCGAAGTAGAAGAGGATGATGCGGAAAACCTGCTGACCGCGATGGAAGAAGAACTGCTGCGCCGAAAGTTTGGGCCGGTGGTTCGCCTCGAAGTTGAGGATACGATCTCACGCTTCGTACTGGACTTTCTGATCAGCAAGCTGGAAATCACGCCCGCTGACGTGATTATGGTGCCGGCACCGCTTGACCTGACGCTGTGCAATGAGCTGCAGGCACTCGATATTCCGCGCCTGAAGTATGAACCGTATGTGCCGGTGACTCCTGCCGGACTGGCAGAGGTTGAATCGGCGCGCCCGACGGATATTTTCGGCGCGATCCGGTCGCACGACGTGCTGCTGCACCACCCGTATGATTCTTTCGCCACCTCCATCCAGAACTTCATCACTCAGGCTGCGCGTGATCCCAATGTGCTGGCCATGAAGCAGACGCTGTACCGCACCTCGGGCGATTCTCCGATTGTGTCTGCGCTGATCGAAGCGGCCGAGAACGGCAAGCAGGTGGTCGCGATCGTGGAGATCAAGGCCCGTTTCGACGAGGAAGCCAACATCGAGTGGGCGCGCAAGCTTGAACGCGCCGGAGTGCACGTCGTCTACGGCATGGTGGGTCTGAAGACGCACTGCAAACTGTCACTGGTGGTGCGCCAGGAGGGCGATCAGCTGCGACGCTATTGCCACGTGGGAACCGGTAACTACCACCCGAAGACGGCGCGCGGCTACGAGGATCTGGGGTTGCTGACCTATAACCGCGATGTGGGTCAGGATCTGACGCGACTGTTCAACCAGCTGTCCGGCTACGCGCCACGCTCCACGTTCCACCGCCTGCTGGTCGCACCGCTGGAAATCCGACCCGGTTTGATCGAGCGGATTTACCAGCAGATTGAGCGCGCGCGGAACGGTCAGCCTGCCTGGATCGGTTTCAAGGTGAATTCGGTTGTTGACGAAGCAGTGATCGATGCTCTGTATCGCGCCAGCCAGGCCGGTGTTCAGGTGGATGTGCTGGTTCGAGGTATCTGCGCAATTCAGGCCGGAGTGCCCGGCTTATCGGAGAATATTCGGGTTCGCTCCATCCTGGGTCGCTTCCTGGAGCATTCGCGTATCTACGCGTTTGGCCCGGAAGGCGAAGAGGAAGTATGGATCGGGTCGGCTGACCTGATGCACCGCAATCTGGATCGCCGCGTGGAGGCTCTGGTGCGTATCGTGGATCCGTCGCAGGTCAGTTATCTTGCTGACCTGGTGCGTCGAGGCGTGGCGTCGACAACCTCTTCATGGCATCTGCAAGCTGACGGCACGTGGAAGCGGCACAACCGCGATGACGAGGGCAAACGTCTGGAGGATCTGCAGGAAACACTGATGGCGGAGGCATCTGCCCGCGTCGTCGGCCGCAGCTAAGGGACACGCGGACGGGGTTTGCGCCACAGTGCGCAGCCTCGGCGGCCCGCCCACCGCGTGGAGTCGATCGTATTTTTGCCCATCGTCGGCATCATGGCACTGGGTCAGATACGCTTATGACGTGTCCCGTTCCCATCCGTCACCGATACCGAGCCGGCTAGTCAGAGCCGCCGGTGCATTGGTGTGGAGATTTACGCAGTCTGACCGCGACGCCACCCTCGGTGACGTCATTGATCCCGATGATATAGAGGTCCTGCTGGTCCATCGGCCGCGCTACAACGACTGGTCGTGGCCCAAAGGTAAGACTGAACTCAACGAGCCGCTGCCGGTGGCCGCCGTGCGGGAAGTGGAAGAAGAAACCGGCCTGCCGGTCACGCTGGGAGCGCCACTGACCATTCAGCGCTACCGACTTGGCGCGGGCCACATCAAGGAGGTCCACTACTGGGTCGGACAGGCCTGCCAGCCCGATTCTCCGGCACTGCTCAGCCGCCCGCCTGTCCATCAGGCCTCCCGCCGCGAGATCGACAATACGCGCTGGGTGAGCCCGTCACTTGCACGCCGCACGTTGACCCGCCGAGGCGATCGTCGTCTGCTGGATGAGCTCGTAGCTCTGGCTGAAAGCGGTGGACTTGTCAGCTCCACGCTGGCCATTGTGCGCCACTCAAAGGCCGTGAAGCGCGGGCGTTGGGAAGGGTCGGATGCGGATCGCCCCCTGGCGCGTATCGGCGTTCGCCAGAGCATCGACTTGATCGATCTCATGTCAGCATTTGGCATCACGAAGGTCCTGTCCTCGTCGTGGCGACGCTGTGCGTCCACCGTCGGACCGTACGCGTCACTGACCGGCATCGGCATGGAGCTGTTCGACGAGCTGGATGAAAGCGCGATGACAGACAACCCGGCCGCAGGCGCCGCCCTCGTCAATGAAGCAATTGAAAACCCCGGGTCCGCGCCGACGATTATCTGCGCGCACAGGCCCACGCTGCCTGCCCTGTTTGAGCCGATACGCTCGTACTCGCCCTCATCGTTGCACGCCGCGTTCCCAGCGGAGTCGCCGTGGCTCAAGACTGCTCAGATGCTCCTGGCTCATATCGTCATGCACGAGGGCGGCCCGTGCGTTGTTGCCGTGGAAACGTATCGCCCTCTCACCAAGCTGGCGACGCTCTGATGGGCGCAAATCGCGTCCGGAATTGTCACGTTTGAATGAATTTCAGGCCCTAAAAACCGGGCAAAGGTTACAACTTTATAACTGTGTGGGCACCCTCACGTGCAAGTTCACCATTTGTTCATCTTTAACCGGCTTTGCTGTCACTTCCCCCTCTTAGCGTGAGCAATATCCGGGACATTCCGGGTCTATCGTCAACGCGCCGCCACAGTGGCGGCAGAACGGAAGATGATCAATGACAGTGCATGCTCGTACAAAGCTTCTCGCCACTCTGGCAGGTGCCACCACCATGACGCTCGCTCTGGCTGCTTGCGGCGGCGGAGACAAAGCGGAAAGCACAGGCGCGGACAACGGAGCATCCGGCGACTCTCAGTCAGCTCAGGATGAAGTTGCACCTGCGACTGACCTCTCAGGTTCGGTTGCCGGTTCGGGTGCGTCCTCCCAGGAAGCCGCGATGGAAGCTTGGAAGGCAGGCTTCAACGAACTTAACCCTGATGTGACTGTTTCCTACGAGGCAGTTGGCTCAGGTACCGGTATCACACAGTTCACCAGCAAGCAGGTCGCATGGGCCGGATCGGACGCCCCGCTTGAAGGCGACGAGATCGCAGCAGCCGAAGCACGCTGTGGTGGACCTGCATGGGACCTTCCGGTGTACATCTCCCCGGTTGCCGTCATCTTCAACCTTGAGGGTGTCGACTCCCTGAACATGGATGCCGCAACCATCGCCAAGATCTTCGCCGGCGAAATCACCAACTGGAACGATCCGGCAATTGCCAAGGCAAACCCGGATGCGAAGCTCCCAGATCTCGCCATCACCCCTGTTCACCGTTCCGACAAGTCAGGTACGACCGAGAACTTCACCGACTACCTGCACTCAGCTGCTCCCGAGGCATGGCCGACGGATCCAGGCAAGGAATGGCCAGTCTCCGGTGGCGAATCCGGTGACAAGACCTCTGGACTTGTCCAGGCCGTCCAGGCCGGTAACGGCACCATCGGCTACGCCGATGCTTCTCAGGCCGGCAACCTCGGAACTGTCGCACTGGCAGCAGCCGACGGAACCTACGTCTCCTTCTCCGCTGAGACAGCAGCCAAGGCCGCTGAAACGGCTGAGCGCGTTGCGGATCGCGATGCCAACGACATCGCACTGTCCGTGAACCGCGTGCCCGAGACGAACGACTCCTACCCGCTGATTCTGATCTCCTACTCAATCGTGTGCTCCACCTACGAGGATGCGAACGAGGCCGAACTGGTCAAGGCATTCATCGGATACCAGGCTTCCGAGGAAGGCCAGCAGATGGCAGCCGACAACGCTGGTGCGGCTCCCATTTCCGAAGCAATGCGCAGTGAAATCAACGGCGTTCTGGACCAGATCAAGTAAGGTACAGGTTCGCGTTGGTTACGACACCTACAACAACGAAGAATAAGAGCTGGGAGAGAACGCCAGGGAGAATCGGTAACAAGGTTTTCGCTGGCCTCTCAACCGCCGCTGCTTCGTTAATCTTGTGCACGCTCGCAGCAGTAGCGATCTTCCTACTGCTGCGGGCGTGGCCCGCGATTTCCGACCCTTCCCTGCGTTTCAAGATGATGGGGTCGGCTGAGGAAGTCACGATTTGGAAGTTCACGGCGCCGCAGATATTCGGCACGATCCTGGCAGCAGTGCTGGCACTGCTCCTGTCCGTTCCTGTTGCAGTCGGTGTCGCCCTCTTTATTTCCCATTACGCACCTCCGCGTATCAGCCAGGTTCTTGGATACCTCGTTGACCTGCTTGCGGCAGTTCCGTCCGTTATTTACGGCCTCTGGGGTGCGATCTGGTTGATCCCGATCCTCATGCCGCTCTATGACTTCCTGGGTAAGTACTTCGACTGGTTCCCACTCTTCGCCGGCACAGTGTCCCCAACGGGCCGTGTACTCGCCTCCGCGGTGGTGATCCTTGCTGTCATGATTTTGCCCATCATTACTTCCGTGTCGCGAGAGGTCTTCCTGCAGACCCCGCGCCTGCACGAAGAGGCTGCTTTGGCCCTTGGTGCCACGAAGTGGGAAATGATCAAGATGGCCGTTCTGCCGTTCGGACGCTCCGGTATCGTGTCAGCGTCCATGCTGGGCCTTGGCCGAGCTCTTGGTGAAACAATGGCTGTCGTCATGGTGCTGTCAGTCGGCAGCAATATTTCATGGCACATCCTCGAGGCAGGTCAGCACTCCACGATTGCGGCCAACATTGCCTTGCAGTTCCCCGAATCAACGGGCATCAACTCGTCGGCTCTGATCGCAACGGGTCTTGCTCTGTTCGCGATCACCCTCATCGTCAACTCGATTGCGCGCTGGATCGTCTCGCGTCGAGCCGCATTCTCAGGAGCGAACTGATGAGCACAGCAACACTTGGTACGAACACTTCGCCGAAGGACGTTTCCGATTCAGACAACAATCGCGGCCATCAGAGCCCGATCCATGAGTCGCTGCCAATCGGAAGAAAACTCACCAATGGCTTCGTGACAGTACTGGTGACTGTCGCATTCGCTCTTGCCATGATTCCGCTGGTCACGGTGTTGGTCACGGTGATCAGTAATGGCTACCTGCGCACCACGTGGGACTTCCTCGTCAGCGATATGGTCGGCATGTTCGGCGGTAAAGTGGGCGGCGGTATCGCCCACGCACTGGTCGGAACCACACTCGTGACACTGTGGGCGACACTGATTTCTGCGCCGATCGGTATCTTCACGGCAATCTACCTGGTCGAATACGGTAACAACGGGCTCCTGTCGAAGGCCACGACATTTTTCGTCGACGTCATGACCGGCATCCCCTCGATTGTTGCTGGTCTGTTCGCCGCCTCGATCTTCATGTTGTACGACCCCTCCTATCGAGCAGGCATCATCGGCGCGATCGCCTTGTCGGTGTTGATGATCCCGACAGTGGTGCGTTCCAGTGAGGAAATGCTGCGCCTGGTTCCTAACGAACTGCGTGAAGCTGCCTACGCTCTGGGCGTGCCAAAGTGGCGTGTCGTGGTGAAAGTCGTACTGCGTACCGCTGCAGCAGGCCTGACTACCTCCGTCATGCTGGCTATCGCCCGCGTCATCGGTGAAACAGCCCCGCTGCTGATCACCGCAGGCTTCATTGGACGCATGAACGCCAATGTGATGGATGGCCGCATGGCGACACTGCCGGTATACATTTACCGACAGTACTCGCAGGGCTTGGCCACCTGCCGTGAAGGTGTCGCTAACTGCGTACCCACCATCAACTATGAACGAGCGTGGGCGGCCGCCCTCGTCCTCATCCTGTTGGTGATGGTTCTGAACCTGATTGCCCGAGTGATCGCCAAGATTTTTGCTCCCAAGGGAGGACGCTAAACGATGAGCACAATGGATAATCCCGCGGGGCAGGGCACACAGACAGCCGTGGCAACGCAGACGGAACGCGCTTACGATGAGCCATGTGACGCGTCGCCTTCAAATCTGACAGTGAAAAAAGACGGAGTTAAAACGATGACGACGTGTTTCAATATCACCGATGAACAGATCTACTACGGCGATTTTCTTGCCGTGAAAGATGTGACGGTGGAAATTCCACGCCACGCGATCACCGCGTTGATTGGCCCGTCAGGATGTGGCAAGTCGACATTCCTGCGTTCCCTGAACCGCATGCACGAGGTGATCCCCGGTGCGCATGTGGAAGGCAAAGTTGAGCTGGAAGGCGTCGACATCTACGACAAGAAGATCGACCCCGTCCAGGTGCGTCGCCATGTCGGCATGGTGTTCCAGCGCGCCAACCCGTTCCCCACGATGTCGATTCGTGAGAACGTGCTTGCTGGCATGAAACTCAACGCGCGACGTATGAACAAGGCGATGCAGGACGAGATCGTTGAAAAGTCACTTCGCGGTGCGAACCTGTGGAACGAAGTTAAAGACAGGCTGGACATCCCGGGATCTTCACTGTCTGGTGGCCAGCAGCAGCGTCTGTGTATTGCACGCGCCATCGCGGTGCGCCCCGAGGTGCTCCTGATGGATGAGCCGTGTTCGGCTCTCGACCCGATCTCCACGCTCGCCATTGAGGACCTGATGAACGAGCTGAAGTCGGAGTACACGATCGTTATCGTCACGCACAACATGCAGCAGGCATCGCGTGTGTCGGACAAGACCGGTTTCTTCAACCTGAAGGAAACGGGCGGCTCCGGCGAGCTCGTCGAATTCGACGACACCGAGACGATCTTCTCGAATCCGTCCAAGCAGGCGACCGAGGACTACATCTCCGGACGCTTCGGATAAGATCGCGGGCTTCCCGGCCCGGCACATGCTTCCGGCGGGCAGCTTCTCACCACTTATGAGGCCTCGCGGCCTACTGTCAGACATAGGGTGAGGGGTTGCCCGCCGGGTTTTGTATGCCGTGGGGCGCCCACGTCAATCACTGGCGAGGGCGCCCCACGATTATCGCGTTTTCAACCTTTACGCGGAGCATTACATCTTGGAATCCCTAACTGACTGATTCAGTGTCTGGCCAGTCTCGTGGAAAATGAGGCAGGAAACCACGCGGTCGCCTTCTTTCCATGAATCTTCAGATGGGCTCAACGGCGCCACGTCCAACTGCGAGGCTTCCAAAGGGACACCGACATATTCTTCGAAGTGCTTCGCGCACTCAACGGTGGCCTCATCCGACAGCGACTCAGAGTACTCCGGGGCGTCAATCTCATAGTCGTACATGACTTCGCCGACATGGGGTTCCGAGCATTCAACTACGGGCAGGGATTCCACGATCTCATCTTCAGGCGGGGCCTCGATACACTGGCCAACCTTCAGGTCAAAAGCTGACGTGTCGTTACCCGATCCGAGGAACGAACACCCGGCCAGCATGGATGCCGCCACTGCGAATCCGCATGCGCTCAATGCTGCACACACGGTTCGTGATGTCGGGCGATGCGAAGAAGAAAGGTCTTGAAAGTTCAGCATATCGTTCTCACTTAGCGTCGCGCAGTCGCCCTCGTAAATGAGTGGATGAGAGGAAAACGCCACCTGCAACGGAGGCGACAGCTGAGTTGTCAGGACACTTTCATGGTATCGAACGGGGTATGAAAAAGATAGAGAATTTTCGACGAAAACCGGCGCGAAATCGTCGAAAAACGCAGCGCGGACGCTCAGCGCGAGCACGTGTGATTCGGCGGACCTGTACGGGGAGCGTACGTGCTTCTAGACGATGCCAACCAGACCGTGGATGGCGAAGAACAGCACTGCCGCCACTGCCGCCGCAGCGGGCAGTGTCAGGAACCATGCGATCACGATGTTTCCAGCCACGCCCCAGCGCACCGCTGAGAACCGGCGGGTTGCACCCACGCCCAGAATCGCCGAGGTGATGGTGTGCGTCGTCGAAATCGGTGCGTGGAAGACGAACGCCGACAGGTAGAGCACGGCGGCAGAAATGGTCTCCGCGACGAAACCGCGGGCAGGATCCAGGTCGATGATCTTGCGGCCCAGGGTGCGCATGATGCGCCAGCCGCCCGAGTACGTGCCAAGAGAGATCGCGCCTGCAGCGGCGAGCTTGACCCACAGAGGAATCTGCATGTCGCCGGTGGCAGGGTCAAACACCTGGTGGGTTTCACCGTAGCCGCCTGCAATGAGGGCCATGACGATGACACCCATCGTCTTTTGAGCATCCTGCAGACCGTGGCCCAATGCCATTGCTGCAGCTGACAGTGTCTGCGCCAGGCGGAAGTTACGCATCGTGCGGTGATACGGGAAGTTTGCGAACAACCACAGCACAACCTTCATGAGGATGAAACCCAGCAGGAAGCCAATGACGGGGGAGGCAAACATGGGGACGATGACGTGCTGCACGATACCGGTCCACTTCACGGCAGTCGCGGACGCAAGCCCGGCACCGACCAGACCGCCGATCAACGCATGCGATGACGAGGACGGCAACCCAAACCACCACGTAATCAGGTTCCAGGTGCACGCTCCCACCAAGGCCGCCAGAACGATGACGAGGCCCTCGCGTTGCAGACCCGTATCCGTTGACAGAGAGTAGTGAGAGATGTCGATGATGCCTTCACCGATAGTCTTGGCTACTTCCGTGCCCATGAGCGCGCCGAAGATGTTCATGACGGCGGCCATGATCAAGGCGACGCGGGGGGTCAGCGCGCGGGTCGACACGGACGTCGCGATTGCGTTGGCAGCATCGTGAAATCCGTTGGTGAAGTCGAAAATCAGGGCGATGACGATCACCATTACGACAAGGATCAGATTGAGATCCACCGCTTCAGGACTCCTTCACGGCAATGGCTTCAATACCGTTGGCGAGGTCCTCAAATGCGTCGGTTCCTCGCTCAAGAACCTGCACGACGTCTTTGAGTTTGATGATGGTGACTGGATCCAGAGAGGAGTCGAACAGTGCTGTCAGAGTGTGACGGTAGGCCTTGTCACCCTCGTTTTCGAGGCGGTTGATCTCCACCCAGTAGTCACGCAGGTCAAGTGGAGACTTCAGGCCGGGCAGAGCGGTCGCGGTCTGATCTGCGCAGCGCACCAGAACGTTGATCTGTGCTGCGAGGAGCGTGGCGACGTCCTCGGGAATGTCGTCGAGGCCGTACAGCACGATCAGGTCGCCAGCCTCGTCCATGTAGTCCATGCAGTCGTCGAGCCGACCGGCAAGGAAGCCGAGGTCTTCACGGTCGAACGGGGTCACGAACGACATATTGAGCTTTTTCGTTAACGCATGGTTAAGCTCATCTGCCTCGTGTTCAATTTCGTGAAGTTTGTCGCGGAGGGCGACTCGCTCCAGGGGCAGTGAGCCGAGCATGGATCCCAGAAGATCGACAGCTGATACTAAAAGTGCTGCTTGCTTAGTGAGTAGATCGAAAAACGACGGCCCATCGGACTTACGTAAAGGCATACGGACTCCCAGTATTCACATGTCTGTCAGACATAGTTAACATTAGGGCAAATCGCTGCAAGTTTCACACAAGCAGTTAATTTCGCGAAATCCTCGCGCATACGTGCAGGTGTGCTGGCGAGCTAAATAAGGATTTTCGCACGCGTTCATTCTAAGGCTGGCGCGGAATCGTGCGCCAAACCGGCGGTGAATGTGGAGTCGGACACACCAGCGGTGGGACTATTCGCCCTAGCGAAAACCCCTATGGTGCGAGATGATGGGATCGTAGATCGAGGGCGTGACCGCGCCCTGGAGTACCGAGTGCCTCAGGAGGCAAAAGTATGTCCGTGACCGAACAAGATGTCCGCTCCGCAGCGCCATCAAATGCTCCCGAAGACGTCGTGAGTTGGGTGGCCGAGATTGCTGCTCTGACCACACCTGATGCCATCGAGTTCTCTGATGGCTCCCAGGAAGAATGGGATCGTCTGACTGAGCAGATGGTTGACTCAGGCATGTTCACGCGTCTGAACGAAGAGAAGCGCCCCAACTCCTTCCTGGCTCGTTCTCTGCCGTCTGACGTCGCCCGTGTCGAATCCCGCACATTCATCTGCTGCGAGAAGGAAGAAGACGCCGGCCCGACGAATCACTGGGCAGATCCCAAGGAGATGAAGGCAACTCTGAAGGAGAAGTTCACCGGCGCGATGAAGGGACGCACCATGTACGTGGTGCCGTTCTCCATGGGACCGCTGGGTGGCCCGATTTCCCAGCTCGGCATTGAGATCACCGACTCACCGTACGTTGTGTGCAACATGCGCATCATGACCCGTATGGGTGCCAAGGCTATGGACCTCATCAACGAGGGCAAGCCGTGGGTTCCTGCAGTTCACTCCGTCGGCAAGCCGCTTTCCGAGGGTGAGACCGATACCGAGTGGCCGTGCAACGACGAAAAGTACATCACGCACTTCCCCGAGACCAACGAGATCTGGTCTTACGGCTCCGGTTACGGCGGCAACGCTCTGCTGGGCAAGAAGTGCTTCGCGCTGCGTATTGCATCGACGATGGCTCGCCGCGACGGCTGGATGGCGGAGCACATGCTCATCCTGCGCCTGACCTCTGAGAAGACCGGCGAGCAGTACCACATCACCGCTGCCTTCCCGTCAGCATGTGGCAAGACCAACCTCGCTATGCTGCAGCCGACCATTGACGGCTACAAGGTTGAGACCGTCGGTGACGATATCGCATGGATGCGCCCCGGTCCCGATGGCACCCTGCGCGCCATCAACCCGGAAGCCGGCTTCTTCGGTGTTGCCCCCGGAACGTCCTACAAGACCAACCCGATGGCAATGGAAACCGCCAAGGCCAACTCCATCTTCACCAACGTTGCACTGACTGACGATGGCGACGTGTGGTGGGAAGGCATCGACGGTGACGTGCCTGAGCACCTGATCGACTGGCACGGCAAGGACTGGACGCCTGAGTCCGATGCACCGGCAGCACACCCGAACTCACGTTTCACGGTTCCAGCATCGCAGTGCCCGATCATCTGCCCCGACTGGGAAGCACCAGAAGGCGTGCCGGTCACCGCAATCCTGTTCGGCGGCCGCCGCGCTTCCAACGTTCCGTTGGTTGCTGAGCAGTACGAGCCTGCACACGGTGTGTTCATTGGTGCATCCGTTGCATCCGAGCAGACCGCTGCTGCTGAAGGTTCAGTCGGCTCCCTGCGCCACGACCCATTCGCTATGCTGCCCTTCTGCGGATACAACATGGCTGACTACTGGGGCCACTGGCTGGAGATGCAGAAGGAACTGGGCGACAGGTTCCCGAAGGTCTACCAGGTCAACTGGTTCCGTAAGGACGAGGACGGCAAGTTCATGTGGCCGGGATACGGCGACAACTCCCGCGTTCTCGACTGGATCGTTCGCCGCGCAGCCGGCGAGGTCGAAGCCGTCGAAGGCGTCACCGGCCTGTACCCGAAGTTCGAGGACTTCAACCTTGAAGGACTCGATCTTGACAAGGAGGCTTGGGACAAGCTGTTCTTCATCGATCCTGAGGCGTGGGAAGCCGAAATGGATGATACCGAGAAGTACTTCGAACAGTTCGGTGATCATCTGCCGGCAGAAATTACCGAGCAGCTCAAGAAGTTCCGCGATCGCATTGCAGCTGCCAAGTGACGATGCGATCTGCAGAACCCGCAGATCGGTGGTGCGCAGTCTCCCAGTGAGGCTCGCAGCCTGAACGTTCAGGGGCTCGTCTGGGAAACCGGACGGGCCCCCTTCGTCTTTATCTAGCCATCGTGATCTTCTCGAACGTAGACTAGTCTCAGCATCGCATCAATCAAAGTGAGACAATGAGTGCGTCGATCGCACAGTTCAAGAAGAAAGATACTGTTCATGAGCCAGAGCCCGAACTATCTGACTGACGAGGAACTCTCCCACGCCAGAGACCTGCTGTCTCGGGTGGAACGCATTTTCGCTTCCCGTGTGGTGGGACAGGATGACCTGCGGCGTGCACTGATCGCGTCACTGCTGGCACGCGGGCACATCCTGCTTGAATCTGTCCCTGGCCTGGCCAAGACAACAGCAGCCCAGACCCTGGCTTCAGCAGTATCCGGATCCTTCAGGCGTATCCAATGCACACCTGACCTCATGCCCAATGACATTATCGGCGCGCAGGTCTATAACCAGGCGACAGGCGAAATGGTCACGCAGCTCGGACCTGTTCACGCCAACCTCGTGCTCCTGGACGAAATCAACCGTTCCTCAGCGAAAACCCAGTCAGCCATGCTCGAGGCCATGCAGGAAGCTCAGACAACGATCGGCGGCGTGAACTACCCATTGCCCAAACCCTTCATGGTCATGGCTACGCAAAACCCCATCGAAGAAGAAGGCACCTACGTTCTGCCCGAAGCTCAGATGGACCGCTTCCTGATGAAGCAGATCATCACCTACCCTCAGCCTCGTGAAGAACTCGAAGTCCTCGAACGCATCGATGCGGGCACGATGGATGCGCAGATCCAGGAAGAACCGATCAGCCTCGAGGATCTGACAACGCTGCAGAAGATGACGAACCGCGTCTTCATTCACCACACCCTGAAGGCTTACATCGTTGACATCATCAACACCACGCGCGGCCAGGGTCCTCGCTACGTCGAGCCGGTGAGCAAACTGCTGCGCGTAGGAGCCTCCCCGCGTGGCGGTATCGCCCTGATGCGCGTCTCTCAGGCCCTCGCCTTGATGTCAGGTCGCAACTACGTCACCCCTGAGGAAATCAAAGCGATGCGCCATGCAGTGCTGCGTCACCGCATGATCCGCACCTATGATGCGATCGCTGACGGTGTGGACGTGGATCGCCTGATCGATTCTGTCTTCAACGCCGTCCCGGTGCCGTAAACACCCAGAAGGATCTGCATCATGGCATCAGGCACGTCTCGCGGCACGCTCCAGGCAATCGGCACTCGCGTCGAATTGCCTGTCATGCGGCGTCTCCTGTCGGTGATGGAAGGTCGGCACTCGTCCGAACGAACCGGGCGGGGCATGGAGTTTCGTGACATGGCGGTCTACCAGCGCGGCGACGATGTCAAGGACATTGACTGGAAAGCGACCGCCCGAGCCGGGGAACCCATCGTCAAGCGTCGTGAAGCAACCGCCAACGTGCAGATGATGCTGGTGGTCGACGCCGGGCGATCCATGGGCGCCCTCGCACCTTCGGGGGAGTCAAAGAACGAAGTTGCCCTGGAAGCGTGCCGCATTGTCGCGTGGCTGGCTTCCATGCGCGGCGACCAGGTAGGTATGGTTGCGGGCGATTCACGTCGTTTGCGGCACGTGCCCGCTCGCTCCGGCAACCAGCATGCGGAGATGATTTTGCGCCAGCTCAAGGCGAACATCGACCTGACAGCGCCTCCCTCGGACATGCACAGGCTATTGACGAGGGCGTTCGCCGCAACCCGCCGCCGATCCCTGATCGTCATCGTGACAGATGAGACGCGCCCGCAGTTGTCCGATGAGCAGGCTCTGAAACGCCTCACGGTGCGTCACCGCGTGATCGTCATGCAGGTGGGGGACATGCTGGCGGCATCCTTGCCGAAAGGGACCGAAGTGATCGACGTCAACGCCGGTCAGCTGCCTGAATTCGTCATCGGTGACAAGAAACTGGCGGAGCAGGCCGCGATCGTGGCGCATCAACGCAAGCAGGCAGTGTCGGAGATGCTGGCGCGAGTGGGGGTCACTCAGGTGTCGATGGATTCGGTTGCGGCGGTGCCTGGTGCCCTTGTCACAGCGCTTGAAAGGAGCGGTCGTGCCCACTGATTCGCTGCAGGATACGCTGACCTACCCGCATTGGATGTGGATCACCGGCTGCGTCCTGATCCTGCTGGTCATTGCATGGCTGTCGATCTGCCTGTGGAGGTGGCGCAATGCGCGCGAAGCGGACCACCCCGAACTGATGACGATTTCACAGGCCGAAAAGAAACGCTACAACGAACTTCTCACGCAGATTGCCGCCCGGCAGGACGAGGGCGACCTGGACACACGCGGCGTGCACCTGGCCGTTGCCGGTTTGATGCGTGCGCTGGGAACTCAGCGAACGGGGCGTGACCTGGAAGTGGCCACCGTTGAAGAGATCCGCCAGCTGGTGCCCACGTGGACAGAGCTGGCTGACGTGCTGAACGCGTGCGAAGACCCCTCGTTCCAGGAGGAGAACCAGGCTGACACGCGTGCCGTGATCGCTCAGGCACGGCGGGTGGTGGACTCATGAAATTCCCACTGTTTATTGCCGTCGTCATCGGCATTGTCGTTTTAGGGGCGCTGACCAGCTGGATCTTCTTCCGTGACCGGTCGCGCGCTCACCGCCATGAAGCGTGGGTCGCCAACAGTGGGTTCGTGCGGACGTTGCCGAAGTACCGCCAGCTGCAAAACCTTTCGCGCCTGGCGTTGCTGGGTGTGGTGATGCTGCTGCTGGGTTTGACGTTGAGCACTGCCGTGGTGGCGGCATCGCCGGTTGACCGGCGGGTGGATAACCACAGCGTGCAGTCTCGTGACATGATCATGTGCCTGGATGCGTCAGGGTCGATGCTGCCATACGACATGCAGATCATTGAAACCTTCGATTCGATTGTGTCGGGATTTGCCGGCGAGCGTGTCTCCCTGCAGCTGTGGTCGGGCCGTTCCTGGATTGTGTTTCCTCTGACCGATGACTACGACATGGTGCATGAAGTCTTTGCCGAGATTATTGACACGATCGATTCCGGCAACTTCAACTTGCCGGACAGTTTCTGGGTCATGACACCGGAGGTGGAGCGTTTATTCCGCCACATCAATGACCCGAAGATCTGGGATATTGACCCCAACGACCCTGATCCGGACACCTCCGACATCGTCTCCTCACAGTCGGGTGACGGCCTGGCGTCCTGTGTGTACGGCTTCGACCACACAGACAAGGAGCGCTCACGCACGGTCCTGTTCGCCACCGACAACATGATTCAGGGCACGCCTTTGTATACCTTGCAGGAGGCCACTGACCTGGCGATCGAGTACGGCGTGACTGTCACGGGCCTGTACCCGGACCTGTCCCTGAGCTTCGGTGAAGCAGAAGAGATGCAGGAGCAGGTCGAACGCACTGGTGGGCAGATGTACGCGCTGGGTGACCCGAGCCTGACAGATTCGGTGGTGCAGGAGATCGAGGATGAGCAGACCGCCGAACTGTCAACGGGTGAGGTTGTGGAAACGGACCGGCCTGAAGGTGCTTTGTCGTTCGGCGGCTGGTGCCTGCTCGGCCTGCTTGCATTGGCGGCATGGATGCGCATCTAGCACCACTACCGCTCGTCAGGATCATTGACGAGGGGACCGCGGCGCCACTGTCACGTGTGGTTGCTGAGAGTGCGGGCGCAGATGGCGCTGGAAAGGCGGACGCTGCCGGTCGCTAGAAGTACAGGCGCACCTGCGCGGAATGCGGATCCCACTGCGGCCACGGCGCACTGTGGTGGCGAATGAAATACACCCAGTCCTCATGCATGGAGCGACTGTCCTCATCCAGTTCCCCGTCGTAAACCGGCGCGTCGAAACCGTTGCGCAGCGTGGTGAGCGCGGATTGCGGCGGCTCGATGTCAGTGGGGAAGCGCACCAGCGCGGTCTGAGCTTCTGGATTGTGGTGCACATCGAATGAGAACGGCAGATCGAAGCAGTGCTGGGAGAGTTGACGCGGCCACGGCCATTGAAAACAGTAGCGCCAGGTAGCAGCGCCACCCTCGTCCCTGGACTGCAGGCAGCGACGAAGCGGGGCGTGGACGAGCGGCTCGGTGCTGATCGCTTGGTTCAGGATCTGGCGAGGGGCGCGCAAGGCGCTCCAGCGTGCGACGAATCGGCGGGCATCGTCCGCGGTCCAGCCACACGTCTGCAGCGCGGAGGCAATGGCTGCGGCCTGCTCGGTGGTGGCCGGGTTAGTGCCTGTGTCGTTTTCACCTGCGAACTCGTGCGCCGTCGAACCGATCAGCAGTGGCACCGAGGCGTGGCCGGGCGTGCGCGCAATTGCGGCCGGATGATCAGGCAGGACTGAGTCTCCGATGACGGGGCCGAAGGGGGAACGCTGCGGGCATTCGATGGTGAGCGGATCGCAACCGTCAGCGTCAACCTGCATCTGCGCCGTCTCGCCTAGCGCGATGATGAGGTGCTGTTGAGCGGAGCAGATGATTTCCTCGCTCAGGGAACACCAACCGTCGAGGGTGGCGGGGATACCCGCTGCGAGGGCCATGTGTACGGCCGTGACGTGAGAGTCGTCAACGGTCAGCGTGATGGGCAGGGGAGACTGACAGATCGCGGCGTGGAATAGTCCCTCGGCTTGCCCGGATGCCATGAGTGCGTGGATGCAGGCTGCTCCCGCGCTGTGACCGGCCACGGTGACGTTATCGGGGTCACCGCCGAAGCTCGCAATATTGTCTCGCACCCAGGTCAGCGCCATGATCAGATCGAGCAGCGCTCTGTTCGTGGGCGCATCGGAGCCGTCGACCCAGCCGAAACCGTCGAAGCCAAGGCGATACGACACGCTGACCGTCACAATGCCGTCGCGGTTGAAGGCGTTCCCGTCGTACCAGGGGGACGAGGGAGACCCTGCGACGTATCCACCGCCGTGGATCCACACCATGACGGGTGCGCGCGCATCGGTGCGGCCGGGATGAGGCGTAAAAACGTTGACCAGAAGCGTGTCATCGCCGGCGATTGACGGTTCAGGGATGGTGGTGACATCAAGGAGCGCGTGCCTCTGCGCAGTGGCGCCGGGGCGTGTGGCGTCGATGGGCTGCTCCCAGGGTGAGCGGCGCCGTGGGGCGAGGAAACGCAGAGGACCGGTCGGTGGCTGCGCGAAGGGAAGGCCGAAGAACGCCCACGAGTCGGATCCAGGGTGGGATGTTGGCCGGCAGATACCCTGCACGGGGCCGCACGGTGCATCGACGATCATGGTGTCACGTGGACTCATTGCCAGTGTCACTCCTTCATGTGGGACGTTCCCATTGTGTCAGCGTGAAGCGTGAGGAGGCACTGGCGCCCGCGATATGGCCGCTTTGTTACTGTTTTGTAGCGTGACAGCATGTCGAAAACCGGTGAGCTGCGCATGGTGATTGAAAATGAGCCATCCTCGGGGAACAATCACACTATGGCCACACGCGAAGAACCACGAAAGCGCCGTCAGCCGGGACGTCCTCCCGCCGGCAGTGAAGACAAGCGCGCCCGAGTCCTGCACGAGGCGGTCGAGCTTTTCGCTCATCAGGGATATGCGGGAACATCTCTGGCGGAGATCGCGCGGGCAGCGGAGATCTCCAAAGCCGGGTTGCTGCATTACTTCCCGTCCAAGGATGCGCTTTTCGCGGCCGTTCTGACCCAGCGTGACCAGAAAACTCACGAGGAATTCCTCCTCGATTCGACCGACGACCCGTGGAAGCTCCTTGACCAGTGGGTGCACCTGATTGAACGGAATGTGCAGGATCCCACCGGGGTGGCGCTCTACTCGGTGATGAGTGGCGCTGCCGTGAGCGATGAGCATCCGGCTCATGAATGGTTTACCGGTCACCTCGCCACAACGATTGAAATGTTGACCCGCGCTTTTGATGAGGGGAAGAAAACGGGAACTGTAAGACCGGATGCGCCGTCTCGATCTCTCGCGCGCTGTCTGGTAGCTCTTTCTGACGGGCTGCAGGTGCAGTGGCTGGCGGCCCGAGCGTGCCACGACAAAGACAAGGCCACCGTGTTCGGCACGGATCTGGTCACCGAAACCCGCATGCTTGCGCAGGCGATCCGCAGCACGTGGGGCATGTAAGTCGAAACTGGTCGGGCGCTTCTTTGCGGGTCGCACCAATGTACTCGCGCAAGGGTGAGGCACATGTGATGACACGAGCGTAATGGATGGAAAACGACTTGAGCATCACGGGTCGTGACGGATGTTCCAATTTTCAGATTTCCGCTACTGTGGTACTTGCAGACCTGAGTTTCTGCGCGAGAAGTCCCCTATGGCGGAAGCGACCTTCACGGGGAGCATTCCTCGCAGGAGGTTTCCACTTGTGGGAACGGGTCGGCGCACCAGGCAACCGAGCTGAGGCGAAGGAGATAGACGCGTGATTTTCCGCCCCATTATCTCCCTGTGGGTCCTCGCCATCTTCTTTATTGCATGCGTGGCACTGTGCGTGTGGGGCGCTCGCAGACGTGCGATGAGTTCGCGCGTGAATCTGGTTCGCCGCCTCCTGATCGTCTCACTCATGACATTCATGCTTGCCGGTCCGTCCATCAGGCAGGAGTCGCACAGCACCACCTCGGATGTCGAACTGTGGTTCGTTATCGACCGCACCGGATCGATGGCGGCCGAAGATTATGGTCCTGACCGTTTGCCGCGCCTCGACGGCGTCAAAGCGGATGTTGCTACGATCGTTGACCACATGCCTGCCGCCAGGTTCTCAATCTTCACGTGGGATCGTGACATTGAGCGGGTTTTGCCCGTCACCAGCGACATCGGCGCGATCGACTCGTACATGCAGATCATGGGCCAGGAACTGTCCTCCTCGTCCCAGGGCTCATCATTGGCGCGCCCTGTGAGTGACCTGCGCAGCTACCTCACCAAGGCTCAGGAATCGCGCGGCGGAAACTCGCGCTATGTCGTCGTCATGGGCGATGGGGAGAACACCGAGGATGCCTCGCAGGGAGTTGGGGACTGGCGTTCAGTGGCAGAGGCATGTGACGGTGCGCTGGTCATCGGGTATGGAACTGCCGAGGGGGGCCGGATGAAGGCGCGCTCACTCGATCAATCCCAATCCGGCTACATCCCCGACCCGCAGGACCCTTCCAGGGACGGGATCTCATCTGCTGATGAAGGTGCCTTGCGTGAGGTCGCCAGTCAGCTCGGTGCTGACTATGTCCATTCGCCCGATAACGGGTCGATTATTGACCATGCTGCTCAGTTCAACTCTGAGGGCAAGCTGATATCGGAGTCACGTGACACAGTTGAGGTGTACCGCTACTACGTCTGGCCGTTCGCATTGGTGTTTGCCGTGTTGCTGGCATGGGAAGCCTCGGCAATCGTGGCCCGCATGCGCAAGATGAGGAGGGCTCATGTCATCTGATCAGCCACCGTACGACTCTGCTTGTCCGCAATCCTCTGCGGGCGGAGCCAGTGCGCAGGCTCCACATGACGATGCCAGCGCGCATCCTTCGCGTGCAGGTGCGTCGTCACACGGTGGGCGCTCTGCCGGTAAAGCTGCGTCGAAGACCCGTGCCCGCGGGTCGCTCGCATTATTGTGGTGGACGTTGCCGCTCATGCTGATCGTCTTGCTGGCAGCGGCATTCCTGATCGGATTGACACTGTGGTCGCACGCATCTGGGGTGGCATATCGCTCCGGAAACTACGACAAAGCGATGGGCGGCTACGACGGTCAGATGACGGTCACTCAGCGCGGACCGGAGCGATGGCTTGCGTTCTACAACAAGGGCACGACTTTCCTGGCTGAAGGCGAGGTTGACGGCGGTGTTTCTCAGTTGTCGACTGCGTTCGAGCTGGTGCCCAAGGCCGTCAAGAACGAGGACGGCACGATCGAGCCTTACTCCTATGAATGCATGGTCAGGAATAACCTGGCCGTTGGAAAAGAGATCATGGCTGACGGGCTGGAAGCTCAGGGTGATCATCTGGGCGCGCGTGATACCTACGACGAGGCGCTCGAGCTGATTCAGATTTGCCGGGCGCCCGATGACACCAGTCGGCCGCAAAGCGGTGACCAGTCTCAAAGCGGCGACGAGCCGCAAAGCGATCAGTCACAAAGTGGCGATAATTCCCAAAGCGGTGATCAATCCCAGAGCAGTGATCAGTCGCAAAGCAGCGACCAGTCGCAAAGCGGTGGCGGGTCGGATTCGGACTCCGGCTCAGATTCAAATTCCGACTCGGATTCCGACTCTGACTCAGGTTCTGGTTCGCAGTCCGATCAGCAGTCCTCGCCGGCGGATCAGACAAATGACCGCATTTCACCTAAGCGCGATCGTGCGAATGACCAGCTGCCTGACGGTCAGAAGGATCGAAAGGACGGGGAACAGGACGATTCTGATGGCCAGGGTGGCGGCACCCGTCAGCCTCAGCCGAAGCCCGATCAAGGCAATGATCCGAACTCCACGCCTGCTCCGGAAAAGCGCGAAGATCCGTACGCGGATGAAAGCCAGGAGGAGAAGGACCGCCGCGAGGAACTCAACCGGCGCTCGAAGGAAACCAACAGTGACGTCGACCCGTTGGATGGCAGCCGCGACACCAGGCCGAACGGGAAGTGGTGACACGACCGGCTCGGGCACCTCGGCGCGCTCGCTTCGCATGATGAGGGTGGCGGTTGAGCCTGTGCCCGCTCCACAGCTCGCAGCCGGCAGACTCTGCTCACGCTACACGCGCATTGCAGCCGGCACCCCCTCAGGCTGCTCCACATTTGTCCGGTCATATGTACTCGACATAGGACATGACAAAGCCTGTGGGGGTGACTGGTCTAACCGAAAGTAGGGGACTGAGGCGTCGTTTACGGCCTGACAGTTCGGTAGGCTGAAGGTGTGAAGGTTCTGCTCATTGGCAATGGTGGGCGCGAACATGCCATCGCGCGCGCACTGATCCGTACTGGCGCACACTCCCGTGTTCTGGCTGAACGCGGCACACCGCTTGAACTGTTCGCTCAAGCCGGAAACCCTGGAATCGACCGCATCGCCACACCTGTGGACTTCGGTGATGCCAACCCCGCTGACCCCAACGATTCCGACGCCATCGCGCAGCGCGCACGCGACCTGAACGTTGACCTGGTCATCATCGGACCGGAAGCCCCCCTCGTCGCCGGACTGGCTGACGCGGTTCGCGCGCAGGACATCGCATGCTTCGGCCCAGGCAAGGAAGCTGCCCGCCTCGAAGCATCAAAATCTTTTGCCAAAACAGTCATGGACGAGGCCGGCGTCGCCACTGCCCGCTCCTTCACCTGTCATACGATGGACGAGGTTGACCAGGCGCTCCGCACATGCACTACCCCTCACGTTGTCAAAGACGACCAACTGGCCGCAGGCAAAGGTGTGTTGGTCACCGCTGACACTGACGCTGCACGCGAGCACGCGCGCCACTGCCTGGATCGTCCCGACGGTGCCGTTGTTATCGAGGACTACCTCGACGGGCCGGAAGTCTCCCTGTTCTGCATCAGCGACGGTACACACGTCGTCCCACTGGTTCCGGCACAGGACTTCAAACGCCTTCAGGACGCCAATGAAGGGCCGAACACCGGTGGAATGGGTGCCTACTCGCCGCTGCCGTGGCTCCACGACGGACTTGCCGACGAGGTTGTTCGCACCATCGCAGAACCAACGGTGCGCCGCATGGCGCAGCGCGGCATACCGTTCACCGGTCTGCTGTACTGCGGGCTGGCGATTACCTCGAGTGGAATGCGCGTCGTCGAATTCAACGTCCGCTTCGGTGACCCGGAAACACAGGTCGTCCTGGAGCGCCTCGAATCCCCACTGCTTGACCTGCTCGACGCGGCATCGCGCGGTGCCCTTGACCAGGTTGCGGCCCCGACCTGGAGTGATGATGCGGCAGTCACCGTTGTCCTGGCCTCACCTGGATACCCCGTTCGTGCGCGCACCGGCCAAACGATCCGCGGAGCCGAAGCCGCAGAGGAACTGCCTGGAGTCCACCTCATCCACGCCGGCACGAAAAGTGTCGGCGCGGCGCAGAACAGTGAAGCGCACGCCACCCTCGTCGCTGATGGGGGACGCGTACTGGACGTCGTGGCGCGTGCAGCAACCATTGACGAGGCACGCCGCGCAGCGTATGAGGCAATCGAACGCATTGACTTCCCTGAATGCCAATTTCGGCGTGACATCGCGCAATGGCCAGACGGACTCAGCGCCTAGGCACACGCATATCAGCAGTTCAGCGCAAGGAGTGAGGGAGAAGAAAATGAGTGAGGCAGTCGAACTGGACGGGTGGACACACGTTAATTCTGGCAAGGTGCGTGACCTGTACCAAAGTGAGGACGGGCGCGTACTCCTGATGGTCACGTCGGACCGTATCAGCGCCTACGACTATATTCTGCCCACCGAAATCCCCGGCAAGGGCCTGGTGCTGACAGGACTGTCGACGTGGTGGATGAACAAGCTCGATTCGATTGTGGGGAACCACCTGCTTGATGAGCCGGTGCCCGCCCAGGTCGCAGGGCGCGCAGTAGTGTGCAAGAAGCTCACCATGTATCCCATCGAATGCGTGGTGCGTGGATACCTGACCGGCTCCGGTCTGGCGGAATATAAGCAGTCCGGCACAGTGTGCGAGATCCGCCTGCCGGAAGGCCTGACCGAAGCTTCGAAACTGCCTGAACCGATCTTCACCCCCGCAGCCAAGGCTGAACTGGGTGAACACGACGAAAACATCTCCTTCGAGCGTGCAGCCGACATGGTGGGGCGCGACGTGGCGGCAGCGCTGCGCGACACGTCCATCAAGCTGTATTCGGAGGCGGCACGCATCGCTCGCGAGCGCGGCGTCATCATCGCTGACACCAAGTTCGAGTTCGGTGTTGACCCGGACAGCGGTGAACTGGTCCTGGCTGATGAGGCACTCACGCCGGACTCGTCGCGTTTTTGGCCCGCCGACCAGTGGGTTGAAGGCCAGGTGACCCCCAGCTTCGACAAACAGTACGTGCGCGACTGGCTGACCTCCGCAGAATCCGGGTGGGATCGCGCCAGCGGCGAGCAGCCGCCGCGCCTGCCTGACCGGATCGTTGAGGCGACACGTCAACGCTACGTTGATGCGTACACGCTGCTCACCGGTCAGGCACCGGAACCGGGCAACCAGCCACGTCAGTGAACCGTTTGACAGAGCTACCACATTAACCGCCGACACCTTAAGAAACCAGGAGGACCCAGTGGGCCGAATCATTGTTGAAGTGATGCCGAAACCAGAAATCCTTGACCCGCAAGGAAAAGCAGTCGGATCCGCACTGCCGCGACTGGGAATTTCAAGCTTCACATCTGTGCGTCAGGGCAAGTGCTTCCACCTGGATGTGGAGGGCGCCGTCACGGATGAGCACCTCGCCCAGGCACGCCGCGCCGCTGAAGAAGTCCTGTCAAACCCGATTATTGAGGACGTCGTGCGCGTCGAAGAACTTCTCGTTGACGAGGGCGCTCACGGTGATGCGCAATGAGTCCGAAGGTGAAAATCGGAGTCGTGACCTTCCCGGGCACGCTCGATGACCAGGATGCGGCTCGCGCTGTGCGCCTGGCCGGAGGTGAGCCGGTGCGCCTGTGGCACAAGGACACGGACCTGCAGGGCGTGGGCGCAGTAATTCTGCCCGGTGGTTTTTCCTACGGTGACTACCTGCGGTGCGGCGCCATTGCAGCGGTGTCCGCCATTATGGGGCCGGTCGTTGACGCGGCCCGCACAGGCATGCCGGTGCTGGGCATCTGCAACGGTTTCCAGGTTCTGTGCGAATCACACCTGCTGGAAGGCGCGCTGATCCGCAACACGCATCAGAAGTTCATTTGCCGCGATCAGACGCTGCGTGTGGAGAACGCGGACACCGCGTGGACCTCGAGCCTGACGCAGGGACAGACGATCACAGTCCCGCTCAAGAATGGCGAAGGCTGCTTCCAGGCTGATGCCGACACGATCAAGCGGCTTGAGGATGAGGGTCGCGTCGTGTTCCGCTACGTGGATGTCAATCCGAACGGGTCGGCTCACGACATTGCCGGCATCACGAATAAGCAGGGCAACGTTGTTGGCCTCATGCCGCACCCCGAGCACGCCGTGGAAAGCGGTTTCGGCCCGGTTCGTCGCGCGCAGCGCTCGAAATCATTCGGCGGGGACGGCTCCGTTGAGGTTTCCGGACATGGCGGCACCGACGGCCTGACACTGTTCGCCTCAGCAATCAACACGTTGGTGGGGTAAGCGAGGCATGACGACGCAGCGGCGTTCGCCCTCGTCCATGACCCCGCTATCCACAACCCATACACAATTTGATCCACAGGGAAACAGGCACGACGGCGCCACCGTCCACAAGCATGTGGACACAGCCTGTGGACAACTGAGAATCTGGAGCTTGACATGACCCCCACACATGACGCTGACCGCGGCGCGGCAGGCGCGCCTATCCCGGTCGAAACCCCCGACACCGTTGAGGACGCTGCGCGCACGCCCGACACAGCGATGCCCTACCGTGAACTCGGCCTGAAAGACGACGAATACCAGCGCATCTGCGAGATCCTGGGACGTCGCCCCACCAACGCGGAACTGGCCATGTACTCGGTGATGTGGTCCGAGCACTGCTCATACAAATCCTCGAAGAAACACCTGGGTGAACAGTTCGGCAAGAAAACCACTGACGACATGCGCGAACACCTGCTGGTCGGCATGGGACAGAACGCCGGCGTCGTCGACGTCGGCAACGGCTGGGCTGTGACATTCAAAGTCGAATCACACAACCACCCCTCATTCGTGGAACCCTACCAGGGTGCTGCCACAGGTGTGGGCGGCATCGTCCGCGACATCATGTCGATGGGTGCACGCCCGGTAGCCGTGATGGATCAGCTGCGTTTCGGCGCACTCGACCACCCGGACACCGCCCGTGTCGTGCACGGCGTGGTGGCCGGTGTCGGCGGATACGGCAACTGCCTGGGCCTGCCGAACATCGGCGGAGAAACCGAGTTCGACCCGTCCTACCAGGGCAACCCGCTGGTCAATGCCCTGTGCTTGGGCGTGCTGCGTCACGACGATATCCACCTGGCGAACGCGTCCGGTGAAGGCAACCTGGTGGTGCTGTTCGGTGCCCGCACCGGTGGCGACGGCATCGGCGGCGCCTCGATTCTGGCGTCGGAAACCTTCGACGATGGCATGCCCACCAAGCGCCCCTCGGTGCAGGTCGGTGACCCCTTCATGGAAAAAGTGCTGATCGAATGCTGCCTCGAGCTGTTCGACGCAGGCGTGGTGCAGGCCATTCAGGACCTGGGCGCGGCGGGTATCTCGTGCGCCACCTCGGAACTGGCGGCCAACGGCGATTCCGGCATGCACGTGGATCTGGAAAACGTGCTGCTGCGTGACCCGACCCTGACAGCCGGTGAGATCCTCATGTCCGAATCGCAGGAACGCATGATGGCGATCGTGACCCCTGAAGATCGTGAGCGCTTCTTTGAGATCATCGACAAGTGGGACGTGGAAGCCGCCGTGATCGGCACGGTCACCGGTGATGGCCGCCTGACGATCGACCACTTCGGCCAGCGCATCGTGGATGTGGATCCCAAGACCGTGGCGAATGAAGGCCCGGTGTACGACCGCCCGTACGCGCGTCCTGCATGGCAGGACGAGCTGCAGGACAACACTGTGGAAGCAGCAGGTCTTGCCCGCCCCGAAACCGCCGCCGAGCTGGATGAGGCGCTGCGCACCGTGCTGTCGGACGTCAACCAGGGGTCGAAAGCGTGGGTGACAGATCAGTACGACCGTTACGTGCAGGGCAACACGGCGCTCGCGCAGCCTGATGATGCCGGCGTGGTGCGCGTCGACGAAGAAACCGGTGCGGGCGTGGCGCTGGCGACCGATGCGAACGGCTGGTTCACCAAACTTGACCCGTACGAGGGTGCCCGCCAGGCGCTCGCGGAAGCCTACCGCAATGTCGCGACGGTGGGTGCTCGCCCCGTGGCAATCACGAACTGCCTGAACTTCGGTAATCCGGAGGATACGGACGCGATGTGGCAGCTGGTCACCGCGATGGAAGGCCTGGCTGACGGTTGCGTGGAGATGGGTGTGCCGGTGACCGGCGGAAACGTCTCCCTGTACAACTCCTCGGGAACGGAAAAAGGTCAGTTTGATTCCTCGATCAACCCCACCCCGGTGGTCGGCATGCTTGGTGTGATGGATGACGTGCGTCGTGCCAATCCGTCTGGCTGGACCGCTGAAGGGCTGGCTGTGGTGCTGCTCGGCTCCACCCGCGATGAGCTGGACGGGTCGGCGTGGGCACGCATCGTGCATGACCACCTCGGTGGCTTGCCCCCGAAGGTTGATCTGGAAGCCGAGATGGCATTGGGCCGAGTCCTGGAAGCACTGTCTGCGGCTGACGGCCCTGATGGACAGCCTTTGATCCGCGCGGCACATGATCTGTCGAATGGTGGTCTGATCCAGTCGCTGGTGGATTCGGCGCTTCGTTTCGGCATCGGCGGCAGTTTCGACATCGCGCAGGCAGCTGGCATCGCAGGCGTGGATGACTTCGTCATGTTGCTGTCTGAGTCGCAGGGCCGAGCGATGGTGGCCGTGGCCGAAGAATCCCTGCCGGCGGTGTACGCAGCTGCAGAGGCAGAGGGCGTACAGGCGGCGCGCATCGGTACGACTGGTGGCGCCATGGTGGCGATCACCGGCGGTGACGTACTGACTGATTCAGGCAACGGCAACGGCTGGATGGCTGACATCACCGAGCTTCGCGACATGCAGGAAAGCGCGCTGCGTTCGCGTTTCTAGGTCGCCGGTTCGCGGCGGTCGGGCGCCCTCGTCAATAACTCTTTTTGGAGAATTGGCGAGGGCGATGCCGTGTGTTGATCGAATCTTCGGGCGTCAGTTGGATCGCTGCGCGCGGACGACGCGTGCGCTCATCACTGCCGGGTTCTGATAGATCAGCGTGACGGCAACGGCCAGGCCGTCGCGCACTTCGGCGGTTTGAGTGGATCGCAGGATGGGGGTGCGCAATTTGATGCCGAGCGTTTCGGCAACTGCCAGTGGAGCGCATATGGCTTCCACGGTCGCGTCGTTGCGTTCGATGCGGATCCCCCATTCGTCGGTGAGTTTGGTCAGCGTGGTCACTGACTCGATCAGCGGGCTCGGATCCAGGTCAACGCCGTCAATGCTGAGCGGAATGTGATCGTAGACCAGCATTGCGGGAGCCCCATCCACACCGATGACGCGCGTGATGCGCCAGCACTCCTTGTCAGAGGTGGGTGGCAGAAGCGTGCGCACAATCGTGGGTGGCGTGACTTTTTCGCACGCGGTATCCAGGTAGGAAACCTGGTGGCCACGCTGGACGAATGTGCCGAACACTGTGTCGATTGGCTGGACGTCGACGAAGACCTGGTCAATATGTTGGGGGAGCTCGGCGGATTTGCGCACGAATGTACCGGCACCCCAGCGGCGTTCCACCTTGCCTTCAAGCCAGAGCTGTTCGAGGGCTGCGCGCACAGTGGTACGCGACACCGACAGCAGTGTGGCGAGGTCTTTTTCCGAGGGAAGACGGTCACCGGGCTTTAGATGCTGGTCGATGTGAGATCGCAGTTCCTGGCATGTTCTGGCCGACAAGTGTGTTTCTTGCATCGCAGCTAGTTTAGGGCAACAGGAACGGTTTTGCGCTTCAAGCCTCGTCAACAAGGAACTCCGTTAAGGCCCTCATGAGTTCCTGCGTTCGCATGGAAACCGTGACCAGCGACGGTACCAGTTTGGCGATGTAGGCGGGGTCGCCGACCTCGCGGCAGTAGTCGTTGGGATCGTTGATGATGCCGGATTTCTTGTTGGTTGTGATCTTGTAACGGTCGACCATCCACTCCAGCGGGCTGCGTCCGCCGATCTTGTACTCGTTGGCTTCGGTGGGAATACCACTGAATGTGAGGTAGTCGTTGTAGATCAGGCGGGTCAGTACACCCGCCACAGTGTTAGTCTTCGGTGAAAACCAAGAAGCAAACTGACCTGAGCTGCTCCCTACCATAAGAGAAGACCAACCGGGGATCCCGGAGAATGGACTAAAAGAGCAGGAATGCTGGGATTAATTGGGACTCCAACCACACACCTAAAGCAACATGTTGAACTGCTATCTCGGAATCGGCGAAAGGCATCATGTGAAGCTGGTCTTTAGGTTCGCAGTTATTAGGATCGCAACCGGGGGCTAGTATTCATAGACTCCGACTCGAGCATTGAAACCGACGATCACGAGTGAGGGGACAAAGCACAGTGACCATTACACTCAGATATCTGTGGAAACTCCTCATTGACCGTGCCATGACCAAAACCCAACTTCAAGAACTCGCGGGGCTCAGCCCAGCAACCATCGCCAAACTAGGGCAAGGCGGCAACGTTACCACCGACGTCTTAGCGCGAATCTGCAAAGCACTTAACTGCGACATCGCCGACATTTGCGAGGTCGTCCCGAACGAACAGGGGATCGCACAATGATCCGTGACGTACGCGAACACAATGAAACCGTCACCCCGAACGACTTCACGCAGCGCTGCCGGATTACTTCGATAAAGACGGCAACGTCACCACCGGAGTCCTTGCCAGGATCTGTACCGAACTGAACTGCAACCTCGAACAAATCGCCGCGATCGCCCCAACCAACCACGACGAGAAAGGCGAGCGCGATGAGTAGAGGACTGACATCCGCCGGTCTCTACCTGGAGAAACGGGCCATGGGAACGCGCCCACGCAGCCCGGCACCGGAGCCGACCAATCAGACAGCATTCAGCGGCAGCACCGCCGCAGGCACCCCGACTTTCACGAACTTAAGGAGCAAGTAATGACCGAAGAACTCAACGAAGTCCCAAGCACTACCCCTGACTTCACCACGGAAGCAGCATCCCAGCTCGCTGAACTCTTTCCTGAGGTTGTAGCCGACGGCAAAATCAACCTCGACACTCTCAAGAAGATTCTCGACATAGATGTCGAGGAAGATCGGGAGCGATTTGGTCTGACATGGCCGGGCAAGCGCGATGCAATTCGCGCCGCCCAAACGCCAACCACGGCCACGCTCATGCCCGACAAAGAGGAGTCTGTCGACTGGGATACTACTCAGAACGTGTTCATCGAGGGCGATAACCTCGAAGTGCTGAAGATCCTCCAGAAGCACTATTACGGGCAGATTAAAATGATCTACATTGATCCGCCTTACAACACCGGCAACGACTTCGTCTACGCTGACGACTACGCCGACTCCATCGGTAACTATCTCGAACTCACCGGGCAAAACGATGAGGGAGGAAGGCTATCCACAAACTCTGAATCAGCCGGGAGATTTCACTCTAACTGGCTCAACATGATGTGCCCGCGCCTCAAACTAGCAAGGAACCTCCTTACGCATGATGGTGCAATTTTCATTAGTATTGACGAAAATGAGTACGGAAATTTGAAGAGTCTTTGCGATGAAATTTTGGGAGAGTCTAATTATCGCAATACGATAACTGTTCGTAGGCGTACAAAAAGCTTAAACTCCCAGTTCTCTGACCGCGGCCTATTTTCGTTAAATGTTGGGTCGGAGAGCATTCTTGTATATTCAAAATCTAATCGAACAACTCTAGTTCCACTTCATGTTCAAAAGAAGAACGCTAGTAAAGAAGGCCGATGGGACGTCTTCTGGAGTGGCGCAGATAGGCCAACCATGCGTTATGAGTTACTCGGATTCACTCCATCCGAAGGACAATGGAGAAATTCTAGAGAGAGAGCTCTGGAAGCCGTACAAAATTACGAGGCTTTCATTAATGGCTTCAGCCACACAGAAACGATTGAGCAATACTCGGCTCGCACGGGAATTAAGAAGTTTATTCGACGTATACCAAACGGCACTGGGAAAAACGGAGGGGTCCAGCATTGGGTCGCTCCATCGGAGACGATGCTCCGAACGTCGCTCTGGACGGATCTTGAATCTTCTCAGATCCGCAAAGAGATTGATTTGCCTTTTGAAAATCCCAAAAACCGTTTACTTATTCAAGAACTAGCGAAACTCGTCGGTACCCGCGAGAGTGATCTTATTTTAGATTTCTTTGCAGGTTCGGGTACTACTGCTCATGCCGTTATGCAGCTGAACGCAGAAGACGGCGGCAACCGTCGGTGTATTTCGGTACAGTTGCCTGAGCCAACGAATGAGAAGTCCAGAGCACGCAAAGCGGGATATGAGACGATTTCGGAGATTAGTCGTGAGCGTATGCGTCGAGCGGGCAAGAAGATCCTTGAGGAAGAAGGTTCAAAGCTTGACGGCCGCACAGACACGCTAGATATTGGTTTCCGCGCCTACAAGCTCGTGGACACGAATTTCACGAAGTGGAAGGCGGACTCAGGCCTGTCTGAGGATGAGCTGGTTGGTTTGTTCGCAGATCTTGCTGATTCGGCTGATGATCATGCCCGCCCTGAGGCGCTGTTGACTGAGGTGTTGCTGAAGCTGGGGTTCTCGCTGTCGGAGAAGATCGAAACTGTCAAGGTCGCAGGCCTGAACGTCTTCAGTGTCGCAGAGGGCTTAGTGATGGCGTATCTGGATGAACACACGCAGCCGACCTTGGATCAGCTGCGTGCGCTGGTTGCCAAAGAGCCGGAGCGGCTCGTGATCCTGGAGGATGCGTTCAAGGGTAATGACGAGTTGAAGACGAATTTGGTGCAGGAATGCAAGACTCGCAATGTTGATCTGTGGACGGCGTAAGGCGAGGATTCACAATGCGTTTTCAGTTTGATCCCCGCCAGCCTTACCAGACCAGCGCCATCGAGGCCGTTACGGATCTGTTCGATGGGCAGCCTGCCGATGCCGACCAGCTCGTCACCAAGCTGGAAGACTACTCGCCCAACCCGGTGCTCGACATCCCTGGCCTAGCGCCAGACGCACTCGACCTGTCCGTCGAGATCGGTGCCTACGGTAACAATCTTGTCCTGGATGAGGAGACGATTGTCGCGAACCTGCGCCGGGTGCAGGACCGCAACGGCTTAGAGATTAACGACACCCTGGTGGATGGGCTTCAGTTCGATATTGAGATGGAGACCGGTACCGGTAAGACGTACGTGTATTTACGGACGGCGTTCGAGCTCGCGAGCAAGTACCGGTTCAACAAGTTCATCATCCTCGTGCCGTCGGTCGCGATCCGTGAGGGTGTAAAGACCAGCATCCAGTTGATGCGCGAGCACTTCCGTCACCTCTACCCGCAGATCAACATGGACGCGACCGTTTACTCGGGTGACCGCGCTGAGGACGTTCGGGATTTTGCTACCGCTACCTCTTTGCAGTTCTTGGTGATGACGATCGACTCGATCAAGGGCGACAAGAACACCCGCATTATCCACCAGATGCGCGACAAGCTCTCGGGACTGCGTCCGCTGGACTTCTTGCAGGCAACGCGGCCGATCGTGATCATGGACGAGCCGCAGAACATGGAGTCCCAGCTCTCCCAGTCCGCCGTCGCCGACCTGAACCCGCTGTGCACGCTGCGCTACTCGGCAACCCACCGGACCACCCGTAACGTGGTGTACCGGCTCGATCCGCTGGATGCGCACCGGCTGGAGTTGGTGAAGAAGATCGTCGTTTCCGACGCCCTGGAGATAGGCAGTGCAGCGAAGCCGTATGTGAAGTTGCTGGAGGTCAAGCGTGACCCGTCGTTCAAAGCGTCGCTGGAGCTGGTGGTGCGGAAGAAGGACGGCGGCTTCGCGAAGAAGAAGATCTCCGCCGCCCAAGGTGCCGATCTGGAGCGGCTCTCTGGCGGGAATCCGGCGTATGAGGGGAATTGGCGGATCAACGAGATCAGCGTCCAACCCGAGCAGATCGAGCTCACCAACCACGGATATTTGCGGGTGGGTGAGGCGATTGGTGACAACCAGGACGCTGTGTTCCGGGAGATGATCCGCGAAACCATCCGTGAGCACATCCGTAAGGAGACTCAGGTTCACGAGCGTGGCATCAAAGTGCTGTCGCTGTTCTTCATCGACAAGGTCGCCTCCTACCTGGGTGAGGGCATCAACAACCTCGATGCGTGCGGCCCGTTCGCTGAGGCCTTTGATGCGATCTACGTTGAGGAGCGAGCGAAGAATCCAGCCTCGCACGCGTTTCTGCCCGAGGATCCGGTGGAGGCCCGCTCTGGGTACTTCGCGCAGATGAAGGCCGGTAAGGGCAAAGACGCGAGGATGACGTTCAAGGACTCCTCGGGTAAAACGAAGGCCGACGATGACGCCTACGAGCTGATCATGAAGGACAAGGCGCGCTTGCTCAGTATGGACGAGCCGGTGCGGTTCATCTTCTCTCACTCGGCGCTCCGTGAGGGGTGGGATAACCCGAACGTGTTCCAGATCTGCACGCTGCGCGACATGTCGACCGAGACGGAGCGTCGCCAGACCATCGGCCGTGGCCTGCGCCTGCCCGTGAACCAAGATGGTGAGCGGATCAAGGATGCGGGCACCGCACAACTCACTGTCGTGGCGAACGAGTCCTACAAGGCGTTCGCGTCTGCACTGCAGGATGAGTACAAGCAGGCTGGTGTGGCGATCGGATACGTGAGACGGACCGAGTTCGCAGCTCTGCCAATCGTTGATGAAGTGACCGGTAAAGAGATGCGCCTGGGGACGAAGCGTTCCGGAGAGATCTGGGAGTCGCTCCACAGCCAGGGGTACATCAACGCCGCCGGTGAGGTGATGGGCACGTGGGTGCCGGACCAGCTGGGCTTTACCGTCAACCTTCCCGACGAGTTCGCGGGTTACGAGGAAGACGTCATCCGGATCGTCGATGGCTGCAAGATCGAAACGATCGTCAAGCACAAGCGCAAGCGTCAGCCCCGCACCCTCAACAAGCAGGTCTACGCGACCCCCGAGTTCGAAGAGTTCTGGGAGGCGATCACCGCGCGCACCACCTACCGGGTCGCCCTCGATCGAGAGGACCTCATTGCTCGCAGTATGGCGAGTATTCAGCAGGCGCCGCAGATCGATCCGATCCGTATCCAAGTCACCCGAACTGGGCTTGAGATCACGCGTGGTGGCCCGAAGGGCACGGAACTGGGGTCCCGGTCCACCGTGCTCACGGACTCGTATCCGTTGCCGGACATCATCAGCCAGCTTCAAGAATCAACGTCGCTGACGCGGAAGACGATCATCGAGATCCTTCTCGGCTCCGGCCGTATCGGGGACTTCCTCGCGAACCCGAATGACTTCATCAAGATGGTCACCGAGCGCATCGAGACCGAGCTCGCTCACACCCTCATCGACGGGATCCAGTATGAGCCGATCGGCGGCTCCATCTATGAGCTGCGCGAACTTCAGGCCGATGGGTTGGAAGAGAAGGACCGGTTCATCGACCAGCTGTACAAGGTGACGAATAAGGAGAAGACGGACTTCGACTACCTCGTGCTCGACTCGGCAGTGGAGCGGCAGTTCGCTCAATATTTGGATGGGCGTGAGGACATCAAGTTGTTCATGAAACTGCCCGACAAGTTCCGTGTGCCTACACCGGTGGGTGATTACAACCCGGACTGGGCGATCATCAAGGTTGAGGACGGCGCCGAGCACCTTTTCCTGGTAAGGGAAACGAAGTCGAGCCAGGATCCGGCGAAACGCCGCCCAAGCGAGAACGCGAAGATCAAGGCCGCAATGAAACACTTCGCCGCGATCGGCGTGGATTATGCGGTGTCCGCGCCTGACCGGTGGGAAGTCTAAGGGGAGCGGCGACGAGTGCAGTATTTGAGTGACTATCAGTCTAAGCTCTACGCCCACGAGCTCGACCGCTCCTACGCCTGCGACCATGTCGGCAAGCTTGCGGGGCTGCTATTCGATGCGCAGGTGGAGCCCAAACCCCACCAGGTCGACGCCGCCCTGTTCGCCCTGCAAACCCCGTTCCTTGATGGGGTGATCCTTGCCGACGAGGTCGGGCTCGGTAAAACGATCGAGGCCGGGATTGTCATCTCCCAATACTGGGCACAGCGCAACCGGCGCATCCTCATCATCGCGCCATCGTCGCTGCGCCAGCAGTGGAAGCAGGAACTCGACGAAAAATTCGCCCTCCCTGCAAGCCTACTCGACCGCACCAACATCGACGAACTGGCCGGGCCTGGCGCGAAGGATCAGATCCTCATCTGCTCCTATGAGTTCGCGAACTCGCAGACCACGAAGATGATCCGCACCTGGGATCTCGTGGTCTGCGATGAAGCCCACCGTCTGCGCTCTCACTGGACCGGGCAAGCAAAGATCGCAGCAAACGTCGCACGCATCTGCCGCGCTTCCGCGAAGACCGTCATGCTCACCGCGACGCCGCTGCAGAACCGGCTCGAGGAACTCTACGGGCTGGTCTCGGTGTTCGCGCCGGACTACTTCCATTCTCTCGAGGCATTCAAGGAGCGCTACCTGGACAACCCTGACGGGGTCGGTAACGACGACCTCGCCCAGCGGGTGGCGATGGTGGCGAAACGGACGCTTCGCAAGGATGCGGATAAGTACATTCGCTTCACCGAGCGCATGCCGCTGACCGTCGCGTTTACCCCGAGCGATGCCGAGATTGAGCTGTACGACAAGATCAACGAGTACCTGCAGCGGCCGTTTCTGTGGGCGTTCGCGAAATCCCAACGCCACCTGTCCGCGCTCATCATGCGTAAACGCCTCGGCTCCTCCTCCTACGCCGTCGCCTCCACTCTGGAGCGCACCGCAGACCGCCTCGAAGCGGAAGTCTGCGCCGGACGCCGACGCAACGACGCCGGTGGTTTCGTCGGTGATCCAGATGTCGCCAGCGAGCTACGGGAGGAGGCAGAAAACACCCCGGTCACCTCTGAGGTGATTGACTCGGAGCAGCGCCAGGCGATGCTCAGCGAAGTCGAAGAGCTGCGCGAGTACGCGAAGCTTGCCCGTTCCATCACTGTCAACCAGAAGGCTGTGAAGCTGGTTGATGCGCTCGAGCAGGGCTTTGCGAAGCTGCGCGAGATTGGTGCGCCGGAGAAGGCGATCATCTTCACCGACTCCACCGTCACCCAGGACTACCTCGCCCGATCCCTCACCGAGGCCGGATGGGGCGAGGGCCTCGTCTTGTTCAACGGCACCAATACCAGCCCGGACGCCAACACGATCTACAAACGGTGGCTCGAGGAGAACCAGGGCGGTGATCTTGTCACGGGTATTCCTGCTGCGGACCGGCGTAAAGCCCTCGTGGATGAGTTCCGTGAACGCGGTCGGCTCATGATCGCGACCGAAGCTGCCGCCGAAGGTATCAACCTGCAATTCTGCTCGATGCTGGTCAACTATGACCTGCCGTGGAACCCGCAACGCATCGAGCAGCGCATCGGCCGCGTGCACCGCTTTGGGCAGAAACACAACGTCGTGGTCGTCAACTTCTCCAACAAGGGCAACCTCGCCGAAGAGCGCATCCTGGAGCTGCTCACGGAGAAGTTCGAGTTGTTTACCTCCGTGTTTGGCGCGTCCGATGAGGTTCTCGGTCAGATCGAAGACGGCTTGGATTTCGAGAAGAACATCGCCCACATCCTTGACAACTGCAAGACCTCTGCCGAGATCGATGCCGCGTTTACTGCTCTCGAAGCGAAGTACGCGAAGCAGATCAACCGGGAGATGAAGAAGACGCGTGCCAAGGTGTTCGACAACCTCGATCCGAAGGTGCGTGACAAGCTCAAGTACTACGACGCCCAAACCGGCGTCGTCCTCAACGCCTTCGAACGCCTCCTCATCGCCCTCACCCGCCACGAGCTGGGCAACATTGCCACCTTTAACGAAACCGGCACCCAATTCACCCTCAAGGACGCCCCAGAAGTGGGCATCCCGACCGGCGAGTACTACTTCAAGTCCGAGCCACGCAAAGGCGCACACCAATACCGGTATGCCAGTGAGTTGTGTGCCTGGGTGATCGAGCATGCGAAAAACCACGACACTCCACCGGCCCACCTCACGTTTCAGATCAAAGGCTCCGAACGCGCCACGACGGTCGCGAAGCGGCTCAAGAAGAAGTCCGGGCGGTTGCGGATCGAGGAAGCTACTTTCACCATGAAGGCAGGCAAGCAACAACTGCGCGAGTCCTACCTGCTCACAGTCGGCTTCCTCGCCGATGGCACCCCGATGGACCATGAACAGGTCCGCGACCTCCTCGACCTCACCTGCACCAACATCACCACAGGTGCGGTTGACGACGCCGGGTTCGAGGACGCCCTCGACGCTCAACTCACCGAGCTCGGCCAAGACGTGGAGGATCGCAACGCTGGGTTCTTCCTCCAGCAAGAAGAACTCATCGAAGCAGCCCGCCTCGACCACAAAGCGAAGTTTGATGCGAGAATCCGCGAGTACCAAGCCAAAGAGACCACCGCGAAGAAGGCGGCCCGCAAGGCGACCAGCGCCACCGAAGAGCTCAAGCTCAAGCAAGAAGCCCGCCAGTGGCGACGCAAGATCGACGACGCCGAAGATGAATACCGCACCGAACGCAACCGGCTGCGCGACGAGTCCGAGGAGTACCTCGACAGCGCCCGCGACGCCCTTAACGCCACCGAGAACCGTCGCGAACTGTTCACCATCACCTGGGAGGTGATCTGACGATGTGTGTCGTTAAGAAAGATGCGACTGATGGCTAGACCGTACGTGTCACACAAGAAGCTCTGCGACAACTCACGCGCCGCGATGCTCGCCGCGATCGAGGTCTACAACAAGCCGCAGACAACGTACCGGGAGCAGGTTGTCACCGTCTTGGTCGTCAATGCGTGGGAACTCATTCTAAAGGCGGCATTGCGAAAATCCCGGAAGAACATCTTCTACAAGAAGAAGCGCGGAGAGGACTACAGATCCTTCTCTCTCGAGCGCTGCCTGGCCGACATGGAAGCATTCCATTTGTGGCCAGACACCGTGGACGGGGACGGCGTGCGCGCCAACCTGCACGTTCTTACCGATTACCGAAATAAGACCATCCACCTATACGTCTCCGAGGACCTGGGCAGGATCCTCTACATGTTCTTGCAGCAGAGCATCATCAATTACCGGGACTTCGTGCTTACGGTCTTTGGCAAGGACCTAGCGGACGACATTACGTGGACATTGCTACCGCTAGCTGCCACCACGCCCAGCGAAATGGTCAGATCACTGCGAGTGGACGGAGATGGCGGATCTACACAAGTCGTAGAGGAGTTCATCGGCGACCTACGCCGGATCATCGCCGAGGCGGAAGACCTTGGAGCTGATATGGGTCGCATCGCAGTGGTGCAGGAATACAACATGCAGTCAGGCAAGAAAATCAGTCGCGCTGACTTCCAAGTAGCTATCAACTCCGACGCCACTGCCACAGTTGTACAGCGGAAAACCGACCCCAATGAAACGCACCCGTACTCAGCAACAGAACTGATCGACCGAGTGAACCGTTCTAGGAAGGTCGGAAGGAAGCTAACTATCCATGACCTGATCTGCATGGCCTGGAAGTACCAGCTGCGTGAAAACGGCACGTACGTCTGGCGAGGCAAACACAACCAAACCTGCGTTTGGTCGGGAGCCGCGCTGAGCTTTCTGAAGAACAAAACCGATGAAGAATACGAGCAAGTGCGCGAGGAATACAAGAACTACCTGCGGGAGAAACGACACGGGAAGAGGTAGGGCAAACACCCTCCTCGATACCTTTTGACGGCGACCCATACATTTTGACGCCACGGCTTTCAGTGCTCCTGGTGGGTACAAATGGTGTCGTAGCTCAGGCGGAAGGGGCCTGAACGCCCCTGTCACTACTACCGCGAGAATGCTCGCGAGCAGCACGCGGATTCCCTAGATCCTGCCTTCCAGCAGGTTTTAAGCGGCTAACGCGTACTCGCACACACCGTTATCTCGTATCAGTAGCGACAATCAACGTTTCATCACGATGACTCGGATCGGGGCTTCGCGCTGGCGTTTTACGCGTTCCATGTTCGCCTGAAAATCGCCCAACCCCTCGATCTGTCCTTCGTCCTCGCTCAGCTGGAACGTGTCGGTCAGAGTGATGTCTGGGAACTCCACGTAGTCGCTGCCCAGGCCGGCTTTCATCCTGATTTGGCGATAGACCTCCTCAATGTTGATCGAGGCAATGTAATAGCTGAGCAGCACGATCTCGTTTGCAAAGATCTCGTGATGATACTTGTGTTCCAACTGCTGGGGAGAAATCAGGCCAAGCTGCAGCAGACGGCTGACGAACGTGCCCGTTCCCAGGAACGGGCCGATGATTGCCACGCCCTCATCGCCCAGACTCTTGCCGAAGTGCATGCGCAGTGCGTCATTGGCCGAACACAGAATATAGTTGACCACCGGCACTGGCGTGAAGACGATACCCAGCCTGTCCTGCATAGCCGAGAAAGCTTTGGCAAAGAACTTGTCATAAAGGGTTCGCATGGTTTCCTGTTTGCCCGCAAGGTTGTCGATGCTGCGAATCTTTTCGATCATCGTCTGGTAGAACTTCTCCAGCGGTGGTTGTTCGATCTCGAAAACGTGGTTGACTGTCAGCTTGTCCAAATACCCTGCATTGCCCGGCTCACTGGGTTCTGCGCGGTGAACTCCTGATCGGGGAACATCGCATCAAACAGGGGCTTAGTGAACAGGTGCTGCGCAAGCATATCGACTGCTTACGCGGATTCAATCGCTGGATTTAGCGTGCTTTGTAGAGAGGCGACGAAAGCAGAAAACGCGTTTTGACTATGTGGATTCTCGTCGGATTCGTTGCTCATCTCTGCTCCCTATATAACTGCATGCAGAAAAACCAACGCATATTTGGTGGCTTCTCAAAGCTGCGGTTGCACGCCAATGTGAGTGCTGGTGCTGGAGTCGACAATAGTGGAAGAAGAGCAGGGAGCTGAACGTCTTCAAATGCCTGTCACTGTCCCCTGAAGGTGAAAAGATTCCGGAGCCGTTCGATATCAATGCGGGTGCCCGCGATATTTGGCCGTGCGTAGTGGCAGTCGCGGCTATCTTGGCGCCTGGGAACGCCAAATGGAGTGGGTGGTTCCGGGAAAGCTCCACTTGGCAAAGAAAAGACCGTTGCGCTGGGTGATATTCAAGAACTCCAAACCATGTGGAGAATCTCCTGAGTGAGCCGATTCGGAGGTGCTATTCACCAACCATCTCAGCTTGACTCTCGATGAATGCAATCAACTCATGCAAGTCCGCGTCAGTAAGCGGCAAAGTGAACCCCGTTGTGCATTTTTCAAAGAGTGGATCAGTATCTGGGTCCGCTGACTCCTCACTCAATACCTGAAAGCCGACTCTGTCCATCAGCGCATGGATATTGAGAGAATGTGGATCCTGATCGAGAACCTGCAAGCTCACAATGACCCAGATTCCATCACGCTGTGCTTCGATCCACATCCAATTTGAAAGGTCAAAAGGTGGCGAAAGGCGGCCGCCGCTTGTGTAGGATCTTAATCCTTGCCCGGCGTTGTTCCCTGATTTGACTTGGAATCCTGCACCTTGCAGAGCGCTTCGGATACGTGCACGCTCATTCTTGCGAGCGGCTATGTACATCGCCTTTGCTTGCTGGAAATCCACGTCGTCCATCTCGAATCCCCCCGCTATCTATTGTGAAGGAGCAGGGCGATCAGCGCATACAACTCGCGCTTATTGATCCCAAATGTGGGCGTCAGTTCGTAGAACTGACGCCCACCCGAGGTTAAGCAGTTCCAGTGACTCGCTACGTTTTGGCGTTCGTGATGTGAAAGCCTAACTTCTCAGCGATGCGTTCCTTCACGCAGCGTGCCGCCGTGGCGGGATCATTGGGGAACTATTTCCACGGATCGACGAGGATTCGAATCGGGTTGCCCTCCTTCGATTCCATCATTTCAATACCGCGTTCGATCTCGGACAATGGGACCACAGCGGAGATCGATTGCGACAGGTCAAGACGCCCGTCCTTCAACAGCTCTGCCAACAGGTAAATGTCGACAGGTTTGTAGCCCAGGTGGCCGAACGCCTGCTTGCGCTGCAAACCGAAAGACAAGATGGGGCCAGCGTCAATTTCCTGACCTGACAGGCCAACGAGGACAGCTCGCCCATTGAAATCCAACGAGGCAATGGCCTGCTTGAACGTGGCCTGCAAACCAACGGCGTCGAACGCGACATCGATTTTTCGACCGCCCGTCGCTTCCGTAATCTTCTCCATCAAGTCCGGGTCATCTGACCGGAATGTGTAGTCAGCACCCAACTCCTTCGCACGTTCCAAGACCGCGTCGTTAATGTCAATCCCGATGACCGGGATAGCGCCGGCGAGCTTGGCGAGCTGAACGATATGCGTTCCCACGCCGCCCAGGCCCCACACCGCAACCGCATTGCCGATCGACACCTGCCCTGTGCGCTTGACCGCGCTAAAAGGTGTAGCAACAGCGTCAGCCAGAATCGCTGCCTGATCCATCGGGACACCCTCGGGAACACGCGTGAGGCCAGCAGCAGGAGTGATGGCGTACTGCGCCCAGGCGCCGTCATAGGCGAATGCCATCAGCTCAAGATTCTGGCAGGCTCCTTCGTTGCCGCGGCGACATTCACGGCACTCGCCGCACGACCTGCCGGACACGGGAATAACCTTGTCGCCTACTTCCCACCCGGTGACACCTTCGCCCAGCTCTGCGATTTCACCCGAGCATTCATGGCCCTGCGTCACCACGTCAACTTGTGGTGGAAAGTTTCCGTCGATCAGTGACAGGTCAGAGTGGCAGATGCCGCAGTAGGCAACTTTAATGAGGACCTCGCCTGGTCCGGGAGAGGGGATCGGGATGTCTTCAACCTTCATGGTCTTGCTGTCGGCGTAGAAGCGCTGGGCGCGCATTGTTCCGTCCATGTTGATACCTTTCTGGTTGTTCTCAGCTCAGCGACGAGGCGACGGTGCAATCAGGTATGCATCGTTGCTTTCATGCCCCCTGCGTCTCAACTGTGAAACTCGCTGTGCAGGTTCATTTTAACGCCGTCTAGGTAGAAAGTCCTATGTTGAGAGCAGACGCCGTACTGATCGTGACCCCGGAGTACAACCGATCCATTCCCGGAGCTCTCAGGAACGCCCTCGACTGGATGTCGCGACTCTACGGATCAAACCCCTGGGGAACAAGCCCACCATCATTGCCGGAGCCAGAGAATCGCCCTACGGCGCAGCGATGGCACAAAAAAACCTGCGCTCACAGCTCGCATACTTCAACGCATACCTGATGACACGGCCCGAGCTGTATATCAGCGCCTAGAATGGTCGCCATGACGCCTCGACGAAAAATCGACTTCGATGCCGGCATGGGTGCGCTGCTCACGTGGCGCGAACAAGGCGATGGCACCCCGCGCCGTCAGCAGATGACGGCAGTGCGTTTCTGTCTGGAGGAGCTCGAACAGCGTCACCCCGGTCGCGCGGTCGAAGTGCGCGTCCCACCGGCCGGAGCCGTCCAGATTCTGAAAGGTACCACTCACCGCCGAGGTACCCCACCCGCCGTCGTCGAAATGTCGATGCCCACGTGGCTGCGCCTCGCAACCGGCGACCTGTCGTGGGACGAGGGGGACGCCGCCGGCCTGATCCAGGCATCCGGCCAGCGAACAGATCTCGCCGCGCTGTTGCCGCTGTTTGATGGCCAAGACCTGGCCGTACACTCGCAGTCCGCAGATGCCGGTGGGCTGTGAGACCATGACCCTGTGAGTACCCCACCCATCGAGATCACCGACGAATTCCGTCGGGCACTCGACATGTTGGAAGCCGGCAGGTCCCTGTTCCTGACTGGCAACGCCGGCACGGGCAAATCCACCCTGATCCGCTACTTCATGGCCTCAACCGAGCGTAAAGTCGTGGTCGCCGCACCCACCGGAGTGGCAGCGCTCAACGTCGACGGCTACACCCTGCACCGCCTGTTCTCATTCACCCCGCATACCACGATCGACGACGTGCGAAACGGCACGTATAAGCCTTCGCGGTTCTCGCGCACGCTGGCCTCAATCGACACACTCATCATCGATGAAGCGTCGATGGTGCGCGCCGACCTGTTCGACAAGGTGTGCCTCGCCCTCGAAAAATACGGGCCACACCCTGGGGAGCCTCTTGGAGGAGTCCAACTGGTCCTGGTCGGAGACCTCTACCAGCTGCCGCCCGTGGTCAACACGGGAGAAGAAGACTACTTCGCGTCCGCTTTTGGCACCCCGTATTTCTTCTCTGCCAGCGCGTACAGTGCCGAGCGGTTCCCGACCGTCAACCTGACGAAGGTTTTTCGCCAGCTCGGTGATTCTCAGATGACGCAGATGCTCAACGCGATCAGGTCGGGGCGCATGACACGCTCGATCACCAGCGTCCTGAACAGCAAGGTCAACCACGATTTCACGCCACCAGAGGACGAATTTTGGCTCACGCTCGCCACGACAAACCGGATCGTCGGTGCGCGCAACCGGCGACACCTTGACGAATTGCCGACACCACTCATCCAGTGCCGCGGGGCACAATCAGGCAACCTCGACAAGTTCGAGCCGCCGACCGACCCCGTGCTGTCATTCAAAGTTGGCGCCCAGGTCATGATGCTGACCAACGACCCGGCTGACAGGTGGGTGAACGGCTCGCTCGGGCGCGTCGTCGGGATCGACGGGATCGCAGGAGGCGACGGGATCGACCAGGCCGCGTCCGACCCCATCACTGCAGGTACCGTGCCCGATACTGCCCCTACGGTGCCCGGCCGCGTTCCCACTTTCGACCCCACCGCCGCGACCGCCGCGACTGACTCGATCGAATGCAGTGTCGATGACGACATCGAAGTGCTCGTTGAACTGCGCGACGGCTCGACAGTCAGCGTTGAACCACACGCATGGGAGATCACCCAACCCACCGTCGAAGGTGGAGTCCTGCGCCACAGCGTCGTCGGCTCCTTCACGCAGATGCCGTTCAAACTGGCGTGGGCCATCACGATCCACAAATCTCAGGGCCAAACCCTCGACCGTGCCGTCATCGACCTGTCGGGAGGCACATTCGCCGCCGGCCAACTCTACGTAGCGCTGTCACGGTGCCGCAGCCTCGACGGCCTCGTGCTGACACGCCCCATCTACCCGCGCGACGTGAAAATCGATCACCGCATCCGCGCATTCCTAGCAGACACAACCGGCCTGCCCACTGGCCGTCGCGCATACTGCGGCGCGCTCACCTGCGGTCACGGCGACGGATTCATACGCCCCCTCGAAATCGCCTTCACATTTGACGAGGGTGCCCCACTCACCTCACTGATCAACCCGACGCGTGACATCGGAGATGCCGCAGCGACCTATGACATTCGTGCCGCTGATCTGCAGGTAGCGCCGCGCCTGGCTGATATATGGCCAGCCGTTGAAGAACGCATTTCCGGCCACACCCTCGTCGCACAGGCACACGACGACATGTTGCGAATCTGGGATGATGAGCTCAAACGTACCGGCATCGTCGCACCCCTCGAATCAGTGCTCACTGTTCAGGTGCCACAAAGCGCAGCAAGCGCGCTCACACGAGCCGAAAAGCTGCGCGACGCAGCACATGCAGCAGGTGCGAACCTGCCCGAACGTGCACCGGCATACACGCCGGTCGACGAGCCTCGAGCCGCATGGCTCCTGCCGCGATCGCTTCGACAAATCGTGCCCTACGGCGATCCGGTGAAAGTGGCCGCACTGATCGAAGAACGCGTCGCTGGGCTTACGCTCGGTGACAGCGCCGCGCAGCTCATTGACGATTTTTGCAGGCGGTACGCAGTGGCGATCAGCTACCGCACTCGGGGCGAGCAGACCACGTGGGCGCGGTTCATTGAGGAACACAGCGGTGATGCGGCCATGCCCATGCGCGTGTGCTTCACCGGCACGGCTGTGTGTGACGGTGAGGTGTGGTCGCGCGAGCAGATGGAAAACCTCGCACACACCTGTGGCCTGGCTGTCGCGCCGAGTGTGTCAAAGACGCGATGTGACGTCCTGATCGCTGCGGACGTGACCAGTATGTCCGGCAAAGCCAGGAACGCCGCAAAGTGGGGTAAGCCCGTCTACTCGGCCGACGAGTTCATCTCCTGGGCGCGCTCAGGAGATGATGCGAGCGGGGGTAGTTGGGTACGGGCAAAATGACGCGCCTCTCCTGGACTGGTTGCCTCACGGATGGCTACAGAAGCTGCCTGGCACTGCTCGAGTGTCACTGACGCCAGACGAGCACCCACCGGTGGGATAGCCGGGCATGCCATCGACAGCGACTGCACACCCATGCCGACCAAGACACACGCAAGCAAGGGGTCAGCAGCAGCCTCACCACACACGCATACATCTGTGCCGGTCTCGCGGCACACCTTCGCAGTGTGGGCAATGAGGCGCAGCACCGACGGCTGCCACGGGTCGGTGTACTCGGCCAGGTGGGGCGACATTCTGTCAGCAGCCATCACATACTGCGTCAGATCATTCGTCCCGATCGACACGAAATCCACCAGTGGCGCAAACTTGTCAATCATGATGGCAACGGAGGGAACCTCTACCATGATGCCGGCTTTCAGGCCGCGATCATGGACAAGGCCGGCAAACCACTGGGTTTCCGCAACTGTGGAAATCATCGGTGCCATCACGCGCACATGCTCATGCCCAACAGAAGAAGCTGCCAATCTAATCGCGTCGAGTTGGTGGGGCAGAAATTCCTGGTTGTGGCCAGTGGTGCGGATACCGCGCACACCTAGAGCCGGGTTTGCTTCCTCCAGCAGCGGGGCAAATGGAACAGGCTTATCGGAGCCGGAATCTAACGTGCGCACCACAACGTTTGATTCAGGGAATTCCTGCATCACCTTCCCGTACAGCACAGCCTGATCGTCCACGCTGGGCTCGACCTGAGTGTTGAGGAAGTACAACTCTGTGCGGAACAGGCCGATGCCTTCCGCATCGCCAGAGTGTGCCGCCAACCTCGTCGTCACATCGTCCTGCACATTTGCCAACAGTTCAACACGCACATCGTCGCGCGTGCGTCCCGGCCCGTGCCAGGCACGGATCGCCGCCAGGCGTTCAGCTTCATGAGCAACTGCGTCGTGAGCGTCACAGTGGCGGGCGCCCGTCGTAATTGTTCCGGTATGCGCATCGACAAGCACATGGACACCCTCGGCAATTTGCCCAATGGTGCGGGCCGCCACGATGCACGGGATGCCCAGCTGGCGAGCAATGATCGACGTGTGCGAGGTCGGGCCGCCGAACTCTGTGACGATCGCGGAATACATCGAGGGGTCAAGCCCTGCGGTATCAGCAGGAGAGAGATCATCAGCCAGTAACACTACCGGGTGATCAGTGCGCGGAATGCCTGGCTCGGGCTCCCCGCGCAGCTCAGCGATGACGCGGTCACGCACATCGCGCAGGTCAGTGGTGCGTTCGGCCAAAATGCCGCCGGAGCGTTCAAAGGAATCAATCAGTTTCGCGGTAGCACGTACCACTGCCTGAACAGCGGGAACGCCTGCCTCGATGTACCTGACCGTCTCCTTGCGCCATGATTTGTCGGTCGCCATTGACGCGGTGACGGCAAGAACCTCGGCCGCGCTGCCTTCAGAGTGCTCGGCACGCTCAAACAGGCGCTGCGCCACCACGTCAGTTGCCGTCATGTACGCGTCGATTGCGCCTGGCCGCTGATCAGGCGTCAGCTCCGCCTCGTCCTGCGCGGGCAGCGTCGGGCGCCTGGCCCACGCCGAGGGCGCCCACGCCACACCAGAGACAACCGGAGTGCCGTAGTGAACGCACGGCGACCCCTCATGAAACTCACTCACTGAAAACTCCGATCACCATGCGGGACTACGCATTATTCACCATTCGTCGTGCCCACACATCGTCGTGGTGATCAGTCGTCAATCTGACCAGGTCCGTACCACTTCTTCGCACCCTTGATGGCGTAACGCTGAATGAACGACACGCACACCGCTGACAGGGCTGCGAACGCCAGAAGCTGCACAATCTGGACATTGTCATCGTCTTCGCGTGGAATCGGCTTGCCGGTGACAAGCTTCCAACCGCCTTCGACCAGCTTGTTCGCCACCATTGCCGACAGAGCCATTGACCCGGCGCTTGCAATCTTCCACCCGATATCCATAGTGTTCTCCGTTTCCTCAACGTGTTGTCAAAAAGGCGAACAACGCAGCGCCAGCTCAACGCGTGGCGGCGTGGCTCTGATGTAATCATGCCCCATTTGCGTGCGCGGCGCGTGATAAAAAGAATATCGCGTTCGCAAAATACGCTCCGGATGCGCCGCCACCGCCCGCGCACAGGCGACAATGGAACCAGAAACGACAAGGGAGGCTGCCGCGATGAACACTGCGCCACAAGGACGCTTCAGCACAGCGCGCCTACACCCATCCGTGCGCCGACCCATGTGTCTAGGCGCGGCAGCGTGCGTGAGCGTCGCCCTTGCACTGAGCGCTTGCACCGCCTCAGTCGATCCAACCGCGGTGACCGACCCGTTCGCGTCGAGCCAGTCAGCCGGGTCGGCCGATGGCGCGTCTCCCTCGTCAATGTCGGGCGCAGCAGGCGATACCAGCCAGTCCGCTGATTCGCTGCGCCAGTCGTGGCCCGAGGGTGCCCCTGGACCTGACGAAGGCCCTGCCGTCACGCGCGGAACGGGAACCGTGCGCATCGGCGTGGTGGCAGATATCAAGGCTTCGCTGCCCCCGCGTCTACTTGAGGAATTCACCGAACGCAGCGGTTTCAAGGCCGAAATTCTCCCCATCAGCCGCAGCGGTGAAGCTGGCAGCCTGTTGTCCGCTATTGACGAGGGGACCCCCGACGTGCTGATGGGACTGGATCCGGCCGACCTGGCCGATCTGGGACTGAAAGATGCAACGGTCTATGGCCGTGATGATGTGTGCGCCGCGGTCGATCGACTGTTTATTGAGGCTAATCGCGGGAAAGCTGCCGCCTCCTTTGATGAGCTGATTGATGACGCGCATGCCGCGCTGTTTACTGTTCCCGACCCGGTGACCTCTGCTGCCGGTAGGGCGTTCATGCTGGCAACGGCGAGCGTGAAAGGGGACGAAGCTCCGACCTGGTGGAAGGACGCCGCGAAGCGCGGCGTGAGAATCGACAAGGGGAGCGGCGCGACCGCCTCGTGGAGCGCGCTTGACCACGGGGCACCTGTGAGTGCGGACACCCAGGGGGCGAGTGGCCAGCGCGCAACTGGAGACAGTGCCACGGGCGATAGTGCGGCGGAAGATAGCTCGGCGGGAACTCAAAGCGCGCGCGGCCAGGCGGCCGGGTCTCAAGGTGAGCAACCGGCCTCGTCTCAAAGCAACCCAGCAGCCTCGTCGCGAAGCAACCAAGCAGCCTCGTCGACAGCAGCGCCGTCCTACTATTCCGTGGTCGCCGCCTCTGACTTGGCGCATGCGCCGCTGCTGCTCAACACCGGCGTTGAATCATATGGCGCGCTGATCGGTGGGACTTGCGTGAAGCGCTCCGTGTTCGTAGCGTCCTGGCCGGGTGACGAAGCTACGACCGGGGCTCAAGCTACTGCGGACACCGTTCCCACCGCCAGTGCCCAGCCTACTGGGGGTTCCCAGCCTACTGCTGGGGCTCAAGCTACTGCGGGCACTGTTCCTACTGCCAGCTCCCTGCCTAGTGCCGGGGCGCAGGCGTGGATCGACTTCGTGCAAGGCGCAATGGCACAGCGCATTATGGCGCTTGACGCTGTTGCCTGGCCGGCTGCATGGCCGGGTGACCAGGCGGCCGCTCTGGCAAGCGACAGCGTATTGAGTTGGGTGGCAGCTCCCGTAGATAGCGCGTTGGAACTGAGTGAGGAGCAGTGGTCGGCCTCATCAATCCTCCAAGCAAAATGGGCGGGTGCTTTTGATTCCTGACGGCTTCAGCTCGGGGTGGCTTTCGGTTCCCTGTAGCTTTCAGCGCTTGGCGGCTTTCCCGGCATTGCAATATCGGTGCGGTGCTTGGCCACGGTGCCGATCCGTCCCGAAATGCGTCATGTCGTCAATCGGTCGGCTCTTGTCGCGGCGGGTTGGTTCTTGCCTGGCTGGTTGTGTTGTGGTTCCGGGCGCGGGGTGGAGCAGTGATCGGATCATGGTCTGTGTGCTGCACAAACCCCTAAATCTTAGGCTCCATCGTGCACAAACCCCTAGATCTAAAGCGCTGTGGTGCACAAGCCCCTAGATCTAAGGCGCTGAGATGCACAAGCCCCTAGATCAACAGCGGGCGGGGCCACCCTCGAAAATGAGAATGCCCGGTGACCTGCATGTTCACAAACGCGGTGAAATGGGCGGGCGTTAGATCTAGGGGATTGTGCAAAAAGGAGCGAGAATCTAGGGGAATGTGCACCCGTGGAGGTTAGATCTAGGGGAATGTGCACTCGCGAGAGGTAAACCCAGGGCAGCGTGCGCGCAGGCACGCAGATACCAGGAAGCACTGCCTGCCGGAGAGCTGAAAATGGGGGCGCGAGGCGAGCGAGTCGACAGATCTGAGAGAGTGTCTTGCGCGGGAAAACCGAAACGGGGGCGCGAGGCGAGCAGATGGCGTGGTGCGGTCAGTTTGCGGATCGTGAGTGCGAGAGGGAACGTGAGTGCGAGAGGGAACGTGAGTGCGAGAGGGAACGTGAGCGGGTGGAGGAGATACGAGAGATGGGGTGATAGTGACAGAAGGTGCCCCTGCTGCTTCGAAAAACAGCAGGGGCACCGGGGTTACGAATAGCTCAGTCGCTGATCACTCGCAGAGCGATGGGGTCAGCTCTGGGTCGTGGTGTCCGTAGTTACCTCTGACTGGCCCGGCACTGACATGTCGCCACCGTCTGTCGCGCCGCCACCTGAACAGCCCGCGACTGCAAGACCTGCAATGGCCAAAACAGCTCCGATTCGTGCGATCTGTGAACGTGAAGCCATGATGTTTCATCTCCTTCGGTGGGATGATTACCGGATCACCCCTGATCGGAATAACGTTCTCCACACAGTAGCTGGCATCAAATCCATACTCAAGAGTTTTCAGGTAATTCTCAGATTAATGGGGGAATATGCCCAAATTGCGAGACGCGAGCGGCGCAGCGTTTGAGGCTGAGGCACCCAGCGTTTGAGGCTGAGGCACCCAGCGTTTGAGGCTGAGGTGTCCACTGCTCCGTTTGCGCGGTGCAGATGCGGACGCGGGGTGTCGAGTTGGATAGCGCGTCAGGCGTTGAACGGCAGAGCAGATCTGCGCGCACTCGAAGCCCAAGGTCGGACCGCGTCGCGCGGACAGAACGTCACCCCTCGCCGTGCAGCAGGCTCGGATCAGCCGAACATTCATCACCGATCTTCATCGGTGCAATCGTGCCCTTTTCGCGCTCTTCGAGCAGACGCTTCACAACGCGTTCGCGCACAGTCCACGGGTCGATCGTGTTGAGATAGATGCGAGTGCCGCCCTCGAAACCGGCTAACGTGGAGATGCGCCACTTGAGCAAAATCCTCCACCGCATCGGCGTCGACACCCCGGGCGGTCGGTGATACCACTCCTCGTTACATGGTACGTCGACCCCGGTGGCCACGTGCGCAGCATGCAGCAAGTCAGAAACTCCGCGAACCTGTTCATCGGAGGCGTGCCATGGGTTGACCGGCTCGCCCAGCGGCCAGATCGCAATGGTGGGGTAGCGGTGACCAAAACCGGCCAGCGCAATGGCGTGCTCATTCTGCGCAATCAGCAGGCGTCGCGTGACACCGACCGAGAAAATGTCGTCGTATAGATCCGGCTGCGCTCGCAGGCGGGAAAGCTCTGCCTCAGTCTGAACCGCGTGAGAGTCAATTGCGACCAGCTGTTTATGCAGGTGATCGAAACTCGCGCCGGCCGGTTTAAGCCAGTTCTGGAACGCTGCCACGTACTTGACAGCAGGATCCAACCCGTACAGGTCAGCCATCGCGCGGGTAGTGAATGCCGTGTACTGATAGTGCTCCTCCGGGGTGAGGGTGCCAGACCCCGCCAGCTGCGTATTATCCGTCGCGCCATCAACATAGTGTCGGCGCGCAACGATCACGTCGTGACCACCGGAGAAAAACCCGTTCGCCTGTTGGAGCTTTTCTGAATCGGACAGAGCATCGAAGTCCTCCTCGGACATGCCGCCCGCCATCATCCGCGCGCGCACAACCCGCATCACGTGGTCATAGCCAGTCGAGGAAGCCAGGTATTCAGCCATTCGACGGTGCTCAGCTTCAGATGGAACGTGACCGTGGTTGAGGTGCCAGTAGTTGTAGGACACGATTTCGAAGAGGTTTGGGATGCGGCGGAACTCAGCGACAGTCGACGTCAGCTCATCGGCTGGCAGTGCTTCGAGCTGTTTCCAGTTGCCGTCCTCGTCGCGAATCAGACGAACCTTTTCGGGTGGAGTCTCCAGATAGCGCTGCTCACAGAAGGCGCAGTATTTGCCGTGCTGATCTGGGTCGAGCTGCTCGGGCGTCTCAACTGGCACGGATAAAGGGCGGTGTCCCCGGCCGGGAACGGTCCACACTTCAGTGCCGGACAGCAGGTTCGTCTGTTTGACGGTGCCATCAGCTAGCCGCACAATGGCCCGGTCGTGGGTCTCTTGCTCCTTCGCCATACCTCCTAGCGTAGTCGCACTCGCCCTCATCTGACGGGCCCGGCACAGGCTCGGCAGCAATTTCCTGTTCTCTTGCGGCGTCTGTTCGCCCTCTCATCAGGGATAACGAGGCAGACGCCGCTTCGCGGCGGCAGCTCCCCCGATTCCATGTATGCGCTCAGTGAATTCGGCGGTGCACTGCTGTCGGGCTATCGTGAGGACGCCGAACATCGGTAGGGTGGAGGCATGGCTCGTGTGCGTTTGTTTGAACCGATTGAAGTGGGAGCGCGCCGCATTGCACACCGCGTGTGGATGCCTCCGATGTGTCAATACTCCGCTCTCCCGTCGGGCCCCACGATGGGGCAGCCGACCGACTGGCATGTGGTGCATTATGGTGCGAGGGCGCTCGGCGGTGCAGCAGCCGTCATTGTCGAGGCGACCGGGGTTGTGCCCGAGGGGCGTATTTCCCCGTACTGCCTGAGCCTGCATTCGGACGAGCAAATCCCGGCCTTTGCGCGCATAGCTGATGCGATCCACGCTGGCGGTTCAACTGCCCTGATCCAACTCAGCCACGCCGGACGGAAGGCGTCAGATCCGGTGGATTGGGCGGTGGAACATTCTCGCCGCTGGGCACGCCAGGCAGGGTGTGACCTTCCGATCTCGGATCAACGCGACCATGAATTCGAATGGCAAACCGTTGCCCCGTCGGCCGTGGCATTCAACGAGCGGTTGGGGACGCCTCGTGAGTTAACAGATGAGGAAATTGACGGCCTGATCCGCGCGTTTGGTGACGCGGCAGAGCGGGCCATGCGCGCTGGTTTCGACGGCGTGCAGATCCACGGCGCTCACGGCTACCTGATTCACGAGTTTCTCTCACCATTTTCCAACAAACGCACTGACAAGTGGGGCGGTGACTTCGAGGGCCGCACGCGTTTCCTGCGCCGCATTGCACAGGAAATCCGTTCACGTATTGGCGACGAGGCCGTCCTGGGCGTGCGCCTGTCGGGCACTGACTGGACGAAGGAATACCCCGAGGATGGTCGCGACGGCTGGGCACTGGAAGAAACAGTACGTCTTGCCCGTGAACTGGCACGCCCCGGCACTGAGTTCAGTGCTCACGAAGGCGCTCGCGGTGTCGACATGATCAATATGTCAACGGGTGGGAACGTGCCGGATGCCCGTATCCACGGTGGCGTGGGATATCAGGTGTTTGCCGCGGAGGCTGTCCGCACAGGCCTGCATGATGCAGGATTTACCGATGTGCCGGTGTCAGCCGCGGGCCTTATTACGGGAGCTGAACAGGCTGAACAGATTTTGGTGGACGGTCGCGCCGACATGATCGAAGTGGGGCGCCCGCTTCTGACTGATCCGATGCTGCCGCACGTATGGGCGGTGCGTCTTCGCTCCGAGATGGCGTGGCCAGATCCGTATCTGCGTGGCACCGCGCGGTACTAGGCCTGGGCTGGTGGCAGCCAGCCTCGTGCCTGACGTGCCAGATTGTCGAGGATGGATGCCGCTTCCGTTGCTCGATCCACGTGAACAAAAAGGTGGTCGTGGTAGTAGCCGGCGATTACGTTGCAGCTGATGGATCGCGATGCGAGCGTCTGGGTGATGGTGGCGGTCATGCCCACTGAATCCAGTGCGGAATGCACGCCCAACGTGATCAGAGCATAGCGTTCGTCCGTCGGCAGGCCAGCCTCGCGCGCATCGTCTTCAGCGACGACAACGGTGATGCCTTCGTCTTCCTGGATTGTTGCGAAAGGCTGTAGCCCTTTGGGAATGGAGTGAACTGACGCAAAGACGTAGACACCCTGTGGGGTGGCGTCAAGCGATGCAAGAACTGAATCAAGATCTTTTAATCCGGACATGTCTTCGACGATACCGATCGCGTCGTCTGTTTGCGAGGGTGTCTCACAATGAAGACCTGCGAGTTGAAGGGACTTCTGTTGGGGGACATTGGCCTGCAATTCGGTGATCGTCACAGTGAGTCATCGACAAGTGCAGCTACTTTTGAAAGTTGAGTCTAGGTGTGTCAACTTTCAGCCTTGAGTGAAAGAGACTCAACTTTGCTTGCGGAGCCATCCTCGTCGATGCAGACTAGAACCATCAAGCGAATAGAGGCTCTGGAAAGAGCCACCAAGGTGCGGTCACGAGGGGGCCGAGAGCCTTGGACAAGTGAAGGAGATTGTTATGGTGACTCGTTTTGATCCCATGCGTGACATGGACCGTATTTTCAACTCAGTGATGCGTCAGGCTCCGGCCAACCCCGGCATGCCGCTGGATTTGTACCGCAGCGGCGATGAGTTCATCGCGAAGATGGATCTGCCCGGTGTTGACCCCTCCACGATTGACATTGACGTGGAAGAGCGCACGCTGACCATCAGCGCTGAGCGTAAGGCGGAGACAGTCAAAGATATTCAGTGGCTCTCTCACGAGCGCCCATCCGGTGCGTTTGCCCGTCAGCTGACACTGGGCAACGGAGTGGCTCTGGACGGAATTTCCGCTTCGTACCGTGACGGTGTTCTGACGCTGACCATTCCGGTCGCAGAAGCTGCCAAACCGCGCAAGATCGCTGTTGCGGTGGAGGACAGTGCTCATGACGAAGCGCAGACCATCGAAGCTGACGCGCGCGACTCCGAGGAAAACTGAGGTCGGCTTCTGCACGAGGAGCCGAAGTGCTGAGGCCAGAAGGCTGCGGCACTGACGCCTTGCTAGGTCGGGGTCCGCATAGATCCGGCGACTAGCGCGGTACAGAACCACCCGCTTGCTGGGATCTGAAATAAGTCCGGCAGGCGGGTGGTTTCTTATGCGGTTTTGCAATTATCGGAAGAGCGTTTCCAGATCGATATCAGCGCCGGTCAGCGTTGCGGTGATCTGGCCGCTGTCCGAGGTCTGCAGTGACGAAATCATGAGCCCGGATGGCAGCGGATCCAGTGGAACGCGCAGATCGTCCAGATTGAATTCCGTCAGCAGGTCATCCAGCGGAAGATTGAGCGCTCCGGCCTGAATGGTGGTGGGCGTGATCACCAAGGATCGACCGTTGTCACCGATCGCCAGTGTTGCCATCGCCGTGACCTGCTGGCCCAGGATTTCCATGCCGAGGCTCACGCCTTCATCGGTGACGCTGACAGTAGCGGGCATTGAGATGTACTGAGGCAGCTGGTCATCGAGAACCTGCTGCAACGAATCCTGATTGACCCGCCCGGTGCCTTCAACCGACTGCGCGTGGTAGGGCGAGGACGTCCCGACATTGTGCACGCTGATGTCGATATCGTTCAGCCGTAACTGGCTCCCGGACACATCCACGTCCCATCCGGGCACATGCACATCCAGCGTCGAAATCGCCCCACCCAGAGCCTGCGTGAGGAACGGGATGTCAACAACTGACACGTCAACGCCATCCTCGCCGTCAGCAGCGCCCCCCTCGTCCGTGGTTCCCTGAGGGGCAGTGACGGCACCAGGCGCACTTTCAACCCTAGACGCGAGGTCACTTTCGACGCGGTGTGCCAGGTAGCGGTCTGCACCCACCAGGGCGGCGGCGAGCACGACGATCACCACAAGCGTGATCCACAGGCCTGTGTGCGAACGTGACTTTTCCGGCGCGTAGGGAGGTGGCGCGCTCACAGACGATCCATCACGTCAGGATGAGCACCCGTGCGGCCTTCTTCCCCTTCGTCGAGGGCGGCCACCGCAGCCATCTGCTGATCGGTGAGCTCGAAATCAAAGAGCATCATGTTGGCACGCTGTCGCTCCGGTGTCACGGACTTCGGGAAAATGACATCGCCGCGCTGCAAAGCCCAGCGAAGAGCCACCTGAGCAGCTGACACGTCGCGCTCCGCCTGCTCACTGACCTCGTGCGCGATTTCACTGAGGCGGTCATCAGATGCTGCCCGGCCACGCGCCAGCGGCGACCACGCTTCAGTGATGATCGAATGCTTGTCATCGAAGTCATGCACCTCCTGGTTGAGCAGGTAGGGGTGTGACTCGATCTGGTTGACCATCGGGACGACACTGGACTGCTCCAGCAGTACCTCCAGGTGGTGCGGCTCAAAGTTGGACACGCCAATGGCGCGGGCTCGGCCGTCTTCGTAGAACTCCTCGAGCACCTTCCACGTGGTGACAAAGTCGCCGCCGTAGAGCGTGGGCAGTGGCCAGTGGATTAGGAACAGGTCCACATAATCGGTGCGCAGATCCTTCAGTGACTGTGCGAACGCGGCGCGCGCCACATCAGGCTCGTGGTTGGGGTTGTCCAGCTTGGTCGTGATGAACAATTCTTCACGCGCAACGCCTGACTGCGCCCAGGCCTGCCCGACTTCGGCCTCATTGTGGTACATCTGTGCCGTATCGAGATGGCGGTACCCCAGGGCAAGCGCGTTGGACACTGCTTCGACGACATGCTCAGTGATCTTGTAGGTTCCAAAACCCAGCTGAGGAATCGTGGCTCCTGTGGCCAGGGAAAGCGTGGGGATCTGTGGAATGTCTGCCGATGCGGTCGCCATGATGGCTGGCTCCTCTCATGATCTGTCAACATGCTCGGGCACGTGCTCCACTTCAGCTTACGTGCCCAAGCGTCCATTCATGAGCCTATGCGATATCGTCCTCGTCCGTCACTGCTGGGCCCGCAAACTGAGCCTGGTAGAGGCGGGCATACGCGCCGCCGCGTTCCAACAGTTCCACGTGACGGCCAGTTTCCACCACGTCGCCGTCTTCCATCACCAAAATGAGGTCCGCATCGCGAATCGTTGACAGGCGGTGCGCAATGACAAACGAGGTGCGATCCTGGCTGATTTGATCCATCGCCTTTTGTACCAGTGCCTCGGTGCGCGTATCAACCGAGGATGTTGCCTCATCGAGGATCATCAGGTCCGGGTGTGCGATGAATGCGCGGGCAATTGTCAAAAGCTGGCGCTCACCGGCCGAAATCTGGTCGTCCTGGTCGGCAACCTTCGTGTCATACCCATTGGGAAGTTGCGTAATGAGGCGATGCGCCGCCGTCTCCTTCGCGGCTTGCCTGACGTCCTCAGGTGTGGAGCCCTCACGCCCAAACGCGATGTTCTTCTCAATCGTGCCTTCGAACAGCCATGTATCCTGCAGCACCATCCCCATATGGGAGCGCAGAACATCCTTGTTGATCGTCGAAATATCCACGCCGTCGATCCGAATCGCACCGGAGTCCAGCTCGTAGAAGCGCATGAGCAGGTTCACCAGTGTGGTCTTTCCGGCACCCGTTGGCCCGATGATCGCGACAGTTTGGCCAGGCTGTACCTCCACCGACAGATCCTTGATAACGGGCTTATCTGGCGAATAGCCGAAGCGCACGTGGTCAAAGACGATGTGCCCGCGCACGTGCTCATTTTCTGCCGTGCTTGCCTGACCGTCCCAGGATGTCTGGCTGCTGGCAGCTTCTGGCGTTTCGTCAGTGCCCTCCACATGGGCCAGCGCGAACGAGGACGCCCCGTTATCCGGCTCCATCTCAGGTGCATCGAGGAACTCAAAGACGCGTTCAGCCGAAGCGATACCGGACTGCAGGGAGTTCGCCATCGACGCCAACTGGCCCAGAGGCTGCGAGAACTGACGCGAATACTGGATGAAGGCCTGAACCTGGCCCAACGTCATTCCACCGTTGGCGACCATCAGCCCGCCACCCACGGCGACCACCACGTACGACCCGTTGGACAGTAACCCCATCAACGGCATCATCAGGTTGGAGATGAACTGCGCCTTGAACGATGAGTGATACAGCCGCGTATTGGCGTCGTTGAATTCGTCGGTGAAACGCTCTTCCAATCCGTACAGCGCAACGACCTCGTGCCCCGTCATCGCTTCCTCCACGACGCCGGAAACCTCGCCGGTCGCATTCCACTGCTCAACGAACTGCGGCTGCGCCTTCTTCATCAGGTAGACGGCGATCGCTGCACCGAAGGGAATGATCACCATCGCCAACAACGTGAGCTTCCACGACATCGACACCATCATGGCGACAATGCCGACGACGGTGAGGACTGACTGGAAGAACTGGGAGAGCGTCTGGTTCATGACCTGCGTGACGTTGTCGACGTCGTTGGAGACGCGAGAGATCAGATCACCGCGCGAATGCTGATCGAGGTAGCTCAGCGGCAGCCGTTCGATCTTGCGCTGAATCTCATCGCGCATCCGCCACCCGGCGTTCTGAACGGCAATGCGCAGCAGAATCTCACCGACCAGCCCCACCAACGCTGAGGCGGCGTAGATTGCGCACACCGTCAGCAGGACCTTGCCCAACTGGCTCATGTCGATTCCCTGGCCGGGCACGACGTCCATCGCAGAAAGCATGTCAGCGAAACGATCATTACCCGAGGCGCGCATCGCCTCGATTGCCGCTTCTTTCGAGGGCGCGTCCGCCATCATCTTCCCGATGACGCCGTTAAAGATAATGTCTGTGCCGCGGCCGAGGATCTTCGGTGCAATCACTGACAGAACCACCGACGTTGCAGATGCCAGCAACGTGATGAAAAGAATGAATGCATCGGGTCGCAGTGACTTGATCAGGCGTTTCAA